>Ga0307995_1000768_pt1 | contig 21143 bp, 19 predicted proteins | sample EllFjometagen262_FD_203132 | JGI IMG/M metagenome (GOLD analysis project Ga0307995, IMG submission 203132) | Marine microbial communities from Ellis Fjord, Antarctic Ocean - #262 | ecosystem: Environmental > Aquatic > Marine > Unclassified | place: Southern Ocean | collected 2014-11-02 | reverse complement strand
TGCTAACAAAAAATAGACATTTTGGGCGTCCTTATTATGGGGCGCCCTTAATTTTGCGCTCAAAGTGCTCCGACGTTTGTCGTAGGATCGTACGCATGGTTTCAATTTTTTAAATTTGAATGATTCAAATAGGGGCCTCAGTTTGAGCAGATACCCACGTTCTACTTTGCGCCTTCTACTGTAACGACGATGTCGACACCCCTATGAGGTGGGGGCCAGAACAAAGTCATGGACCACTTCGTAGAATGGTCCCTCAGCCTCTTCCGCCCTGATGCGTTCGGGGTCTTTGATCAAATCAAATTTAGCAAGCAGACTCTCTTTTACGCCAAACACGGCGTCTGATTGGATATACTTGTCATCGGGATCGAAAATATGGGTCACGAGCGTTTCATACCCATCCGCCTCTAGAATGTAGTGAAGATGTGCCGGACGGTATGGATGGCGGCCCATACTGCCAAGCAATTTACCTACGGGCCCATCATCCGGGATAGGGTAAAACCGCGGCTTTGCGCCCCAAAAGGTGTAGGTTCCATCCGCCCCTGTGTGGAACACACCACGCAGGTTAAAATCCGGTTGGATGCCTTTTTGTTGAACGTCGTAAAAACCGTCATCGTTCGTTTGCCACACATCGATCTTGGTGCCCTCAATGGGGTCGCCATTCGTGTTCAGGATGCGGCCTTTGATCAACATCGGCTCGCCCTTGCCATCAAGGCAAATGTTCGAACCCATTGGCAATTCTGGTACATCGGGAATGTGGAATGGACCCAATACCGTTGATTCCGATGCGCCACTGGGTTTTCTATTGTTGATGGAATCTACCAGCATAGACACACCCAAGATATCGCTGAGCAGGATATACTCCTGCCGCCAATCATCCGATTTATGGCCCGTTGCTGTCAGAAACTTGATTGCTTCAAGCCATTCATCTTGCGAGGGCTCGATCTCCTTTACGGCTGCATGCAGATGTCGAATAATGGCGGACATCACCTCAGCAAGGCGCGGATCTGTTGTTGTTGCAATCTTGCTAACCACAACGTCCGCAGAGTTTTCTTCAGTAAAGTAACCTTGGTCTTGCGTGCTCATTGCGCGTCTCCTATTTCGACAAAATTGCGGTCATAACGCGGGTTAATTCCGCTGCAGGGTCCTTGGCCATCCCATCCGTGCGCCAGCATACGTGCTGGTCTGGACGGGTGATTACGCAGCCGGCATCGCCGACTTCGTTCGCGCGCGCCCAATCCCCAGTGTGATCCACGTATTCCTGACGCGGTCCGATAATATGCGCGTGTAGTTTGATGCCGAGCTGTGCCGCTACCGTTTGCGCGGCTTCGGCCCATGCTTTGCCGCCCAATCCGGTGAAGAGCGTGAACACGCCGCCACCTGCCAGATCAAGTGTCGAGTGTTTGCCGCCCCTTTCATCAAACAGCCACGCATGAGGGATACGCGCACCAGGCCACGTGGTTGGTTGATAGTGCAAAACCGCATCCAGCGCGAAGTCTGGTTCGATCTGGCCATCCGTGAGAGCAGCAGTTGAGCTGTAGCGCTGATTCATTTCTATTCCGTGCGCGTCGAACTCATATTTCTTAAACGCAATTGCTGCATTAAGAGCTTCGCGCTGCGCCTCAGCCTCGGGAGTGGAGCCACAACGTGCGTCCATGTTGGCTTTAATCGCTGCGATGTCGCTGCCGCCTGTCATGCCGAGCGCCTCAAATATTGGGCCGAATTCTCCAATGGATTGGTTGGCGCGGGTCACGATCTGTTTGGCGATTGGTGCACGTTCAACGGAGTATGTGTCGAGCAAGCCCTCGCCCGCTTCACCCTTGATCACCGCCGCCATTTTCCAGGCAAGGTTAAAGGCATCCTGGATTGATGTGTTTGACCCAAGGCCGTTGGAGGGTGGATGGCGGTGCGCGGCATCACCCATGATGAACACGCGGCCTTTCGACATGTCGGTCGCGTAGCTGTCGTTCACGGTCCAAGTGTTTGCGTTGATCAATTCGATCTCAAGCTCTGGATCGCCGACCAACTGACGTGCCACATCCGTAGCCATCGCTTCGTCCACAACAGGTGCGGGTTCGTTGATGTCATAACCCCAAACGATCAGCCATTCGTTCCAAGGCCGGATCATCCGCACCAAACCCATGCCAATGCCACCAACATTCGCGCCGGGCTGCATCACCCAGTAAAGGACAGACGGGCGGTGCGCGACATATTTGGACAGGTCGGCGCGGAAGTAGATGTTCATCGAACCGCCAACGCCCATCTTGCCCTCGAAGGGCAGGTTTTCGTTCTCTGCAACAAGGGAGTTACCGCCATCCGCGCCAATGAGATACCTTGAGCGGATAGTAATTTCTGTACCTGTCATGCGATCTAGGCAGGTGGTCGTCACGCCGTCAGCGTCCTGCACATGGCTTTTGTATTCAGTGCTCATCCGCGCGCGTGTGCCGCGTTTACAGGCGGTTTTGAACAGGATCGGCTCCATAAAGGTTTGCGGCAAATCGTTCATAAAGGATGGCGATGATAGCAAGTGCTCGGCCTTGGACAAAGGATGCGTGCCCCATGATTTCATGCGGCCGATCTCTTCACCCGCAAGGCTTTCGCAAAACACGTTTTCGCCCATCAGTTCCTGCTCGGTCGCATTGAGATAGACCTCGTCCTCGACCTCGCGGCCCAGATCGCGCAGCACCTCCATGGTGCGCTGGTTGGTGATATGGGCGCGCGGCGTGTTGGCCAACCAATGATAGCGGTTGATGACTATGTTTTCGATGCCATAGCTCGACAAGAGTGCCGCACTTGTGGATCCTGCCGGACCTGTACCGATGATCAGGACTTCGGTTGTGATGTCTGCCATGTTTTATTCCTTTGACGATGGATTAAGTTTGCCGCCTCTCAGGATGCGACGAATTGGGAAAAGCTGGATGCCTGTGCGCTCTGAAGAGAGATCCCGAAGGCCACGTAGGGCAACCAGCATGGGTAACGATATCGAGTAGCCGAGGCGCGTTTTCCGTCCTGTGCTAGTGCTGGCGCAGCTAGGCCAACAGCAGCAAGGCACCGGCCCGATGCGATAGAGATTTTGAGAGATGAAAGGCCTGCTAACAAGATGTCATCCCCGATATCCACTTTTATCTAAAGTACTTGGCGCGTCGCCGGCCCAGGCGGCCTGCAAAAGCGCGCGGATGTCGTCGCGCGTAACGGGCTGTGGGTTCGGGTATGGTTTTGTCGTGGCGATGTCTGCTGCGCGGTCCAGGTCGCTTTCTTGCAAGCCTAGATCACGCAGGGCCAGCGGTGCATTCATTTTCTGTGCGAAACCGTGCAGAGCAAGGCCCGCGTTTTCGCCGCCAAGCAGATCGCAAATCGGCTGTAATTCTGCGCTGGCAGCACGTGCATTATAAGCGATGGCATGGGGCAAAATGATCGCGTGGGTTTCTGCGTGCGGCAGGCCAAACGAGCCGCCTAAAGTGTGGCAAAGCTTGTGATGCAGCGCCATGCCGACCTGACCCAAAACCGTGCCGCAGGCCCATGCACCTCGTAACGTGGCCTCGCGCGCTGCGAGGTCTGAAGGATTTGCTAGAACTTGTGGCAACCCGTCCACAAAGGAGGCCAACCCATCAATCGCCATCGCTGTCGTGGCGTCCGTGCGATCCGTTGCATAGAGCGCCTCTGCTGCGTGGGCCATTGCATTTAGAGCGGAAGTTATAGTCATTGCGACGGGGAGCGAAACGACCAGTTCGGGATCGTAAAGGATCACCTCTGGAAGCACGCGCGCATCGCTTAAGGTGGTTTTTACGCCAGCATCGGTCTGGCCAAGAATTGGTGTTGCTTCGCTTCCTGCATAGGTCGTGGGTATTACGACTTGCGGTAGATCACTGCGGTAAGCGACGGCTTTGCCAAGGCCCGTGGTCGATCCGCCACCAATGGAAATCACGCAATCTGCCTGGATTTCTTTCACATGCAGCATCGCAGCGTCTGTGATCGATACAGGCGTGTGCATTTCCGCCTTGCAGAAGACACCAGCCGCCAACGGACCTAGCAGTTCAGCGATTTCAAAAGCAGCGTCGCTTTGTTGCGGGGTCGACAGGACCAGAGCACGAGAGGCACCAAGTCGGCGCACCTCATTTGCAATCGTCTTGCGGATTGATGCGCCAAAGACGACCCGAACTTGTTGCATCGCTTTTGAAATTTGGTCGTCCATGACATCGTCCTCAAAGCAGTTTTGAAACAATCGTACCTTAGATTCGCAAATATCTGGAAAGCGAATTTCAAGGGCTTGCAAATCGTATTGAACAAAAAGTGCGCAACGCAGTTTGGCGCGCTTAGACCTCAGATCGTAATGCCGCCATCAACACCTATGATTTGCCCTGTGATGTTACTTGCGTACTCAGAGCAGAGGAATGTCACGAGCGCCGCGACCTCGTCGGGATTTTGAGGGCGGCCCATAGGAACCAGATCACGAATGCGTCCGTCAAATACTTCGGTCGCGTCACTTCCTTGAGCCCCTTGCGAAGCATTGGCCATGACTTGACCCAGATTTTCCCAAAGAGGGGACCAGACGAAGCCGGGTGCTACAGCATTTACGCTCACTTTGTCAGCGGCGAACTGTCGTGCGAGGACGCGTGTTAAACCGTTGGCAGCAGATTTTGAGACTGAGTAGGCGGGCATATAGGGTGCGGCGATGATCCCTGTGATGGAGGTGACGTTGACGATTTTTCCCTCATTCGCGATGAGATCGTCGCGCACTGCTCCCGCCCAAAAGGCAGCACCTTTCACATTGATTGCAAAGGTGCGATCCCAGTCGTCTTCGGTATGTTTTGTGAAAGGTTGTCCGGGGGTGGCCACGACGCCTGCGTTGTTGATCAGGTAGCGCGGGGCACCCATTTTTTGCGTGATCTGGAGGGCGGTTTCATGGACAGCTTTCTCGTTTGCCACATCGCAAACGAAAGCGTGTCCGCCGATCTGCTCTGCGACTTTTTGCGCGGCACTGCCATCCAGATCGACAACCGCGACCTTTGCACCCGCATCTGCCAGCATTGCAGCAATCGAAGCACCGATGCCATTGCCGCCGCCGGTGACAACTGCCACCCCATCGAGCACAATATGCATCAGAAAAATATCCCTAAGGATTTCTGCATAAGAACGGCATGATCCAGAACGATCGTGCGATCCGCGACTTTCCATTTGGTGTCTGCATCTTCGCGCAAAACGTCCTTGCGCGTGCCAGAAAACACCTCTTGGTCAGTTTCCATATGGGAGCGGTAGATCAAGAATTTTGAGGTGACCTGCACCATTTTATTCTCTTTGCCGACTATCTCGACGTTAGACACCATATGATTGGTGCGACCGGGTGGCGTTTCGGCCCATGCGCGGCCTGTGGCAAGGCGTTTGACGCGATTGCTCATGCTTACATAGTCATCTTCGAAATGGGCAAGATGGCCGCGTTCGGTAAGCTCGCTGCCAATACCGCGCCCGATCCGGTTGGACACAATAGGCATCCAGTACCGCAAGTCTTCGGCCAAAAGCCCGACCCATTTGTCAAACTCCAGATCGTCCAGATACCGCGCCTCGCGGGAGTAGAATTGAGTGATCGAAAACCACAGATCGATGTCTGAAATGGCTCTAATATCCGTGCTCATACTGTGGCTCCCGGTACATCAGGCGTATCCCCATTCATCATTTTGGCCCATTGTGCATAAAGCTGACGTTGATTGATTTCGTTCTGAAAACCGGCAACGCGCCCGCGCATGTCAGGATGGATCGTTTTGGGGTCTTCGATTTCGTGAGCAACACCCATCGACAGGTTCTGCGCGAACTGGCGACCCACATATCCTTTGCTGGACTTGGTCGATTGCACCCAATTGTCCACGTCGTCTTGTTCCCACGTGCCAGAGGTGCCGTGCCTTTGCAGATCGTGGATGCGCACCATATCGCGGTGATCAGGTGCTGCTTTCTTATCGACGAAACACCATGACCAGCCTTCGGTCTCGCTTACTCCGCGTGGATGCCAGACGCGGATGTTACCAGACTGCCAGAGCATCGAAAAATTCGGAAAAATAGAGCCGTGCATCGGGCTTAGATGCATCCCGCGCAAATCGCCGAGACGGGAATGTGTTTCGGGGAAGCGATCGTGCTCATAGTCGAGAAACTCGGGCAGGGCCATCTCATAGACCTGCTCTTCGTTCTCGGCCCAACGCGCGCCAAAGCCGTGACCGTTTCCAGCGTTGATCTGAAAACCTTCGTAGCCATAACCCTTTTTGCGGCGCGGCATACCTTCAAACCCGCTTTCCCAGGCAGAGCCGTGGCTGACAGGTCCATGATAGCTATCGCCGATGAAGTTATCGACGGGGAACTTCCAGTTACACTTGATGCGCCATTTATGTGTGCCGGGGAGGACTTCGATACCACCCTCGCGGCGATCCAACATCATATCAAGATACCATGCCATATCGCCAAGAAAGTCCTCAAGCGAAGGGGCCTTGGCGTCAAAGGTCGCGAAGATCATACCCTTATAATTATCGATTTTGGCCACAAGAACGAGGCCGTGTGATTCCATGTCCAGCTCTTCATGGTAGCATTGTTTGAAGCCCGGAACGGTTTTCAGGTTGCCATTGTTGGCGAAGGTCCAACCGTGAAACGGGCAGGTAAACATGCGCTGGTTGCCACTATCGGCGCGGCACACACGGTTCCCACGGTGACGGCACATGTTCAGGAATGCACCGATTTTGCCATCGGAATGACGGGTCACAATGACGGGGTCTTCGCCCATGTAGGCAGTGAAAAAGTCGTTTTCATTTGGCAGTTGCGAGGTGTGGCCAAGAAATAGCCAGCAGCGCGCAAAGATTTGTTTCAGCTCTGTTTGATAGATTTCGGGGTCGGAGAATATCTTACGATTGATCTCGCCCTTTGTGAGGTCAATCAAATGATCGAAATGCGGGTGTACGCCTTTATCCAGCATAGTGCCTCCTGAATTTTCTACCGAATGGAAGTGTCTTGACCTTACCATGTCTTGCCAGACCGATAGACAGCAAGTAACATTTGCGCCTAGCAATTCATTTTAGGCATACCCCTCATGCAACTTCACCAGATCGAAGCCGTCGTCGCAATCACCAAAGCGGGCAGCTTTCGTAAAGCGGCGGAAGTCCTGGGGCGCACGCAGCCGACACTGACCAAAAGCATCAAGGCGCTAGAGGAGTCTGTGAACCTTGTGATTTTTGATCGCACCCCGCGCGGCGTGCAGCTTACCGAAGGGGGCGAGCGGTTGTATAAACGCGCATGCACCATCATGGCCGATGTGCGCGCAATGGAGGATGAGGTCAAACAGATGGCTGGTTTTGACGGGGGCAGGGTGCGGGTTGGTGTCTCGCCAGTTGCTGGTACGGTCATCATGCCCCGCGCGCTAAGCCAGTTTCGCAAGCGCTGGCCGCGGGTCGAGATTGACCTGATCAACATCCTGTACCCTGATTCAGTGAGCCAATTGCGCGAAGCAGCGATCGATATGGTGATCGGTCCTGTTCCGGTTCTGGACGCACATGGCAGTGTGATCGTAGAACGCTTGTTTGACATTGATATGGTCATCGCCACCCATGTTAACAATCCTAAACACAGAGCCATGCATTTGGCTGATCTATCGGAAGAACAATGGATTATTCACGGGTCTAAGGAAGGCCCAAGTAGTCTGTTTGCGGGGGCTTTTTCGGGCCTCGAATGGCCGATGCCCGCCGCCTTTACCAATTGCTACTCGCTGACAACGATCATCGCGCTGATAGAGGAAACCTCGGCATTTTGCCTTCTTTCCAAGCAGCTTTTCAACACCATCGCGTCCAGTCATGGCCTTGTGATTGTGCCGATCCAGGAAACCTTGCCAAAGTTTCCCTTGTCATTGGTCACTCAGAAAACCCGTCCTTTGACGCCGGCCGCCGCAGAACTGGCCCAGCATATTCGGCGTCGGGCGACGATGTTGGTCAAGTCAGGGTATTCAGGTGATAGCCATATGGAATAGCGATGCATTAAATTGACTTGAATTGTAATCGCTAAAACTTGTTTGTTCGGGGTCTGGGGGGAGACATTGAATGAACGTTTTGTGGATCATGTGTGACCAGTTGCGCTGGGACTACCTGTCTTGTGCGGGCCACAAAACCTTGGATACGCCTCATATTGATGCTCTGGCACAGCGCGGCGTGCGTTTTGATCGGGCTTACGTGCAATCCCCGTTTTGCGGCCCCTCAAGAATGTCCAGTTACACGGGCCGCTATTGCCGTTCGCATGGATCGACGTGGAACGGATTTCCCTTGCGCGTGGGCGAGCCGACGTTGGGCGACCATCTTCGCAAGATCGGGGTGCGCCCTGCGTTGGTTGGCAAGACCCACATGATCCCTGACAAGGAGGGCATGGAGTGGTTGGGTATCGACCCCCAAGGCCCCATTGGTGCAACGCTAGCCGAATGCGGGTTCGAGCCATGGGAGCGGGATGATGGCCTTCATCCCTATGGCCCCTACAATAGCAATCCCGACTATAACGGATACCTGCGCGATCAGAGCTTTGAGGGCGAAAACCCTTGGGAGGACTGGGCAAATTCGGGCGAGGATGATGCAGGGACTTTGCTGAACGGCTGGTTGCTGAAACACTCGGACAAGGCTGCGCGGATTCCCGAAGAGCATTCCGAGACCCCCTACATGACCAACCGCGCTATGGAGTTCATGGAGCAGGCAGGTGATCAGCCGTGGTTGTGCCACCTGAGTTTCATCAAACCGCATTGGCCTTATGTCGTGCCCGAACCCTATGCCAGCATGTACGGTCCCGATGATGTGCCAAAGGCGATCCGCACCGAAGCCGAGCGCAAAAATGCGCATCCGGTGTTCAAGGCCTACATGGAAAGCAAGATTTGCAAGACCGTCAGTCAAGAGAAGGTTCGCACTGCGATCATTCCCGCCTACATGGGGCTGATCAAACAGATTGACGACCACATGGGACGGCTCTTTGCGTGGATGGAAGAGAAGGGGTTAATGGAGAACACGATGATCGCCTTCACCTCTGATCATGGGGACTATTTGGGCGATCATTGGATGGGCGAAAAGGACCTGTTCCACGATCAATCCGTGCGCGTGCCACTGATCGTTTATGATCCACGGCCCGAGGCGGATGCCACGCGCGGCACGGTTTCCGACGCGCTGGTCGAGGGGATCGACCTTGCCCCGACCTTTCTTGATTTCTTTGGCGGGCCAAAACTGCCACATATTTTAGAAGGCCGCGATCTGACGCCCTTGCTGCATGGCACGCCTGTGAAATGGCGCGAATACGCGATCAGCGAATATGACTATGCGACCCGCGAGGCTCGCATGATCATCGCTAACCCGCAAGAGGATGCGCGGCTGATCATGATCTGCGACGCGCGCTGGAAATACGTGCATTGCGAAGGCTTCCGCCCGATGCTGTTTGATCTGGAAACTGATCCACAAGAACTGGTTGATCTGGGTGCCTGCGCCGACCATGCGGACGTCCGCCAACGGATGTCCGACGCGATTTTCGAGTGGTCGCGTAAGCATCACAACCGCATCACCCTAACACCCCAGCGGATCGAGCAGATGACAGGAGGCGAACCTCCCGGCATCCTGATCGGCATTTGGGATGAAGAGCAGTTTGAAGACCAGTTTGGTAAGAAATTCGAGGACCGACCATGATGAACAAGAGGAAGACCTGATCATGCCTGCCAAGAATATCCTCTTTGTTATGTGTGACCAACTGCGCTGGGATTACCTGAGCTGTTATGGCCATGAACGCCTGCACACACCTAACATCGACGCTTTGGCGATGCGCGGCGTTCGTTATGACCGTGCCTATGTGCAGTCGCCGGTCTGCGGCGCGTCGCGCATGTCGACCTATACGGGCCGCTATGTGCATGCCCACGGCGCCAGCTGGAATTTCGTACCCATCAAAGCGGGTGAGATGACCATTGGCGACTACCTGCGCCCAATGGGTGTGCGCTCGGTCCTGATTGGCAAGACCCACATGCGGGCCGATGCGATGGGCATGTCACGCCTTGGCATTGATCCCACCAGCCAGATTGGTGTGCGCATTTCGGAATGCGGTTTTGACCCGTTTGAGCGGGACGATGGTATTCATCCTTACTCGGGCCATGAGCCAAACCCACCCTACAACGACCATGCACGCGCCAATGGATTGGATGCGCAGAACCCTTGGGAGGAATACGCAAACGCGGCTGAAGATGAAGAGGGCGATTTGCTCTCAGGCTGGTTCCTGAAATACGCTGACCGTCCTGCGCGTGTGCCTGACCCACTCTCTGAGACACCCTATATCACCACCCGCGCGATGGATTTCATAGACGATGCGCTGGAGAATAACCCCGACCAACCATGGGTCGCACACGTCAGTTACATCAAGCCGCACTGGCCCTATATCGTGCCCGAACCCTACGCGAGCATGTATGGCCCCGATGATGTGCCGCCAGCCAACCGCTCTGAGGCAGAACGCGAGAATGCGCATCCGATCTTTGCTGAATTCATGAACCGCCGCGTCAGCAAGAATTTCTGCCGCGACGAAGTCCGCGCCAAAGTGATCCCCGCCTACATGGGGCTGATCAAACAGATCGATGACCAGATGGGGCGCCTGTTCAAACACCTTGAGGATCGTGGCATCGCGGATGAAACGATGATCGTTTTCACCTCCGACCACGGCGATTATTTGGGCGATCACTGGTTGGGCGAAAAAGACTTGTTCCACGAAGAAGCTTTGCGGGTTCCGCTGATTATCCACGATCCGTCACCCGAAGCGGATGCCACACGCGGGACGCTCAACACCGATCTTGTGGAGGCGATTGATCTGGCCCCGACCTTCCTTGAAATGTACGGCGGCGCGGCTGTGCCGCATATCATGGATGGTCATTCCTTGACGGGCACGCTGTATGGCACCCGCAAGCAAGATCCGCGCCAATATGTGATCGCGGAATATGACTACTCCTTCCTCGAAGTGCGTGCCGCGCTTGATATGGCGTCGCGCGAATGCTGGCTGCGGATGATCTTTGACGGGCGGTTCAAATACATCCACGGCGAACGCTTTCGCCCGATGTTGTTTGACCTTGAGTCTGACCCGAAAGAATTGACCGATCTAGGCGATGATCCCGCCTATGCTGACATCCGAGCGGAGCTGCATGAGGCGCTGTTCGAATGGGCCCGCAAGCCGCGCCAGCGCAACACCGTACCTGATGGGGCCATTGAAGGGACTGACATTCAAGATCGTATCGGCGAGGCCGGAATTCTGATCGGCTATTGGGATGAGGCCGAACTTGAGGAAGCTATCAAAAACAAGTGGGGCGCCCGTCTTGCAAATGCCAACCCGCTGTTAGCGCCTACGCTAAACAAGCTATTGCGCCGCGAACAACCGAAGGAAAAGACATGAGCTTACAAGCAGGTATCCAGCGCCGCGGCGAGGGTATTGACGGTGTTCATTGGAATATCATGGGTCAGGTTTACACCCCAAAATCTGTGACCGAAGAGTGTTTCAGCTGGCATGCCTTGTTGCCACCAGAGACCTTTGTGCCACCCCATATCCACCCCACGCAGGATGAATATATTCACGTCCTGTCAGGCGAACTGGACCTCGTTTTGGGCGGCAAAGCGATCCACGCTCACACTGGTGATTTGGTGTGTATGCCGCGCGGTATTCCACACGGCATTTTCAATAACACGGGCCATGACGTAACCTGCATGTTCTCGGTGACACCCACTGGGAAATTGGTCGATTTGTTCCGCAAACTACATAATATGTCGCTGCCCACTGAGGTCGTGGCACTGTCACCCGCATACGAAGTCAACTTTCTGCCGCCGACACGCGCGGCTGATATCATGGGTCTGAAATAGATCTGAAACCAGAGTTCTTGGGAGGAACCATAATGAAACTGAAACACACCGCCGGTGCTGCTGCACTTGCCTTTACAACGGCCTTTGCTGCACCTGCCCAAGCGGCAGAGCGCGTGATCTTTAACTGCTTCTTTCCAGCCAAACATTATGTCTGCACAGTGATGTTACCGGAACTGAAGAACCGGATTGAAACTGCGACCGAAGGGCGTGTAAAGGTCAACACGCCGCCAAAATCCTTGTCCGCGCCACCCGATCAGTATGACGGTGTAGTCGGCGGCGTGATGGACGGCGCGTTGCAGTTCAACGCCTTTATCGCCAACAAAGTGCCTGGTATCCAATTTTCGATGATGCCTTTCGTGAATGGCTCCCGTTCCGAGGTGGCAGGCCCTGCGCTTTGGGACACCTATCAAGAGTTCTTTGCCGACAAGAATGAATACGGCGATGCGGTTCTGATCTCGGTCTATGCCTCCAGCGGCAACGAGTTCTATTCGATGAATGACACGCCAATCCAGACGCTTGAGGATATCGGCAGCCGCAAAATGTGGGGTTTGCCCGGTGTTGTTGCCAACACGCTGAAAGGCACAGGTAGTTCTGTTGTTGCAGGTCCAGCTGTGCAGATGCTTGAGATTATCTCCAAGGGTGTCGTGGACGGTTATGCGGGTGTGCCTTGGGGGTCCGTGCGTGCCTTCAAAATCGGTGACTATACCAAGTCTGCGACAGAACTTGAGAACAAGCTGTTTCAGCCGACTTTCTCTTTCCTGATCGCACGCGCGAAATGGGACAAGTTTTCGGCTGAAGATCAGGCGGCAATCATGGAAGTCATGGGGGCTGATTTTGCCGCGTTTGCCGGTAAAGTTCAGGACGGCGCCAACGACAAAGCGCGTGAAGTGATGATCGAGGCAGGTGTCGAAATTGTCAAAGGTTCAAAAGAGCTGGAAACGGGTCTGCGGGAGCTGGGCCAGCCGATCACCGACAAGTGGATCGCACAGATGGCAGAGGCCGGAGTTGACGGTCAGGCCGTTATAGACTCTTACCTCGCCCGCATCGCCGAGCGCGAAGCGGCCATGTCTAACTGAACAAAAAGGTAGCGCCCGATGGAACGTATTTTCACAAGTATCGAGCGAGTGTTGGCAGTTCTTGCTGGCATCGCGCTGTTCATCATGATGATTTTGACCTTCGTTGATGTCATCGGGCGCTACGGTTTTAACAAGTCTATTTTTGGCAGCTCCGAGATGATCGAGGTGCTGATGGTTGTCGTGATCTTTGCGGGCGTTGCGTTTGTCACTGCCAGCGACAAGCATATCAAGGTCGATATATTTGCACCCGTAATTGAGCGGTATGCGCCGAACGTGCAGCGCTGGATCGTGCATATTTTCTCCTTGGTTATCTTTGCGGGCCTGACATACGAGCTGGGCCGGCATATGCTGGATAGTCTGTTAAGCGGCAAACGTACTGCTGTGCTGGATTTCCCCCAATGGGTGATGCCGGGTGCCGCTTTCTTGTTCTCGATGATCGGTGTGCTGCTGTTTGGTGCTGCGATCCTTGCCACCAAAGGTCGGTTGGAAAAGCTTGATCACACCGCCGTCGATGATGGCTACGGACCGGAGCTTTAACGCATGGAACTCGCCCTTTACGGCTTCGCAATTCTCCTATTTCTCAGCTTTTGCGGCTTCCCGCTTGGCTTTACCACTTTGTTCGTGGGTTTCGTTGGCTTTGCCTATACCCGCGAATGGAACTGGGAAGGGGCCATGACGATGGTCGGCCAACAGGTGATGGAAACCGGAGCCAACTACGGGTTGTCCGTGATCCCTTTATTCATTCTGATGGGCAGTTTCATTCATCGATCCAATATCTCTGAAGATCTATTCCGCGCGGCCTATGCGTTCATTGGCTACCGCAAGGGTGGCTTGGCGCAAGCGACTGTGCTGGCCTGCGCAGGTTTCTCTGCTGTGTCAGGATCATCACTCGCCACTGCCGCGACCATGACCAAAGTGGCCATGCCGCATATGCGTAGATACGGATACGCCGATAGTCTATCCTCAGGCGTTGTGGCCGCGGGTGGCACATTGGGCATCATGATCCCGCCGTCTGTGCCGCTGATCATCTATGGTTTGGTTGCCGAAGAAGACATCGGCAAGCTGTTCATCGCAGGCACCATTCCGGGCATCATGCTGGTGTTTTTATTTCTGGGTGCAGTTCGGTTTTCCGTTTGGCGTAACCCATCATTGGGTCGCCCCGGTGAGAAACTATCACGGCCCGAGCGTTTCACGGCTTACGCCAAAGTCTGGCCCGTCATTGCGTTGTTTATCCTCGTTCTTGGTGGCATCTACATTGGTGCTTTCACCCCGACAGAGGCATCCGGCATCGGTGCGTTTGGTGCGGCGGCCTTTGCGTTCTTCAAAGGGCACCTTCGCAGTTGGGCCGCTTTGCTAGATATCTTGATCGACAGTACCAAGACCTCTGCAATTCTATTCTCTGTAATTTTTGGCGCACTGGTCTTCGCCAATTTCATCAATCTGTCCGGTCTGCCCTATGACCTGCTGGACATGATGGAGGCGATGGAGATGGGCCCGATAGGTGTGGTCCTGTTCGTGTGCGCAATCTGTATTGTGCTGGGCATGGTTTTCGAGGCCGTGGGCCTCCTGTTGCTTATCGTGCCTGTGTTCCTGCCGACATTGCAATTGATGGGCGTTGATATGATCTGGTTCGGGATCATCATGGTTGTGGTGGTTGAGATGGGGTTGATCACACCGCCCATCGGGATGAATGTCTTTACCGTTCGGGCAGTTATGCCAGACATTAAACTGACCAGTATTTTCAAAGGGGTTATCCCCTTTGTCTTTGCCGACGTCATTGCATTGTTCCTGATCCTGTTGTTCCCGGTGATTGCCATCGGGTTGGTCGAACTGCTGCGTTAGGAGGTAATATGTTAGAACCGATCCAAGACTGGAATGATGCCTTTGCCAATATGGCGCATGTGGCAGGATCCGAGAAACTGCCACAGCTCTGGACTGACAGTGCCGCCGCTTACCGAGCGAGTGGTATACGGGTCGACACGGATATTGCCTATGGCGACCACCCGCGCGAAAAGTTCGATCTCGTCTGGCCCGAAGGCACACCCAAAGGTTTGATCGTGTTTATTCATGGCGGCTTCTGGATGAGGCTTGATAAATCCTACTGGACCGATTTCGCTGAAGGTGCGCGGGCACTGGGCTGGGCCGTTTGCCTGCCGAGTTATACGCTGGCTCCCGATGCTCGGATCAGCCAAATGACCGCACAGATAGGACGTGCGATCGAAGCCGCCGCCGCCCTTGTGCAAGGCCCGATCCGCATCACGGGTCATTCGGCGGGGGGGCACCTCGCCACACGCATGATTTGCTGCGACACACCGTTAGAGACCGAAACCCTTGATCGCATCGCGGCGGTGCAATCCATCAGCGGTTTGCATGATCTGCGACCATTGATGCACACTGCGATGAACGACATTCTGCATCTGGACGAGGATGAGGCAAAACTGGAAAGTGCCGTCCTTCACCGCCCCGCGCGTGCGGTGCCTTATTGCTGTTGGGTTGGGGGCGGAGAACGCCCAGAATTTATTCGTCAGTCCGAAGTGATGGCCCAGGTTTGGCAGGGGCTGGACATGCCAACCAATTGCGTTTTGGATGAACAACACAATCACTTTACGGTGCTTGAAGGACTGCGCTCGCCCGAGAGCGGTATCACGTTGAATTTAATCGGCCATGACTTGGGCGACACGAAAGAAAGATAAGATTTTGACTAGAGAATTCACTCCAGACAGTTGGAAAATGGACGCAGTGACCATCGCAAGCGCGTTCAAAGCGGCGGCGGTCCAATCGCCTGATGCTATCTATTGCAAGAGTGCGACAGGTGCGCTGACCTATGAGCAGGCGGCTGGCGCGATCCAATCCCTTGCAAATGAGTTGCGCGCTGATGTTCAGGGGCGATCTGTTGCGTTGATCTTACCAAACTCAAAGGCGTTTCTGATTGCCTATTTCGCGACGCTGTTCGCTGGTGGCAAACCCGCGTTGATCAACCATGGACACCCGCCTTCGACGATTGCCAAATTGCTGGGGGATCTGGATGCAGCGATCGTATTATCGGACCGCGAGCAGCTTGATTGCAACACCCGTATCCTGAATGATGAACTTGTCGATAGTTTGGTAAATCCTGCCGACATGAGCACGCTTATCAACCCCGGCACACCAGACGATATTGCGGCAATCATGTATTCAGGCGGCACAACCGGTTTGCCTAAACAGGTGCCGCATACAAACGCCGCCATTGTTGCCACGATGGAACGGGGTGATTGGGGCTGGCGCACGCGGGCGGATGAGATCTGGCTGCCCGTTGCGCCGTTTACCCACATTTACGGGTTTCTAATGGGGCTGACCAACCCGATCATGCGGGCCGGCGCCATTGTGATCCCGGAGCGGTTTCAGCCGGACCTGATCGTAGACATGCTGGCGAATGAGCGTGTCACCATCTTTGGTGGCGGGCCGCCCGCGATCTATCAGGCGGTGATGTCATCTCCCAAATTTGCGGATGCCCAGTTCACCAATTTGCGGATTTGCCCTGGTGGCGGCGCGCCGTTTCCGCTGGATGTGCATAAGCGCTGGCAGGCCACCACAGGCCTCAAGATTTACGAAGGCTACGGCATGACCGAAATCGCACCGATCTCGATCAATACCGAAGAATATGGCGTCAAACCGGGGTCAGCGGGCAAGGCCGTGCCGGATACTGTGATCGAAATCGTTGATCTTGAGACGGGCGACACTGTGCTGGACACAGGCGAGGCGGGCGAAATTCGCGTTAAAGGTCCGCACATGATGACGAGATACACGGGCAACCCTGAAGAAACAGCAATCGCGTTGAGGCATGGTTTTGTCTATACGGGTGATATCGGGACGCTGGACGAAGATGGCTTCCTGACCATCACGGATCGCAAAAAGAACGTGATATTCGTGAGCGGCTTCAACGTCTTCCCGCGCGAGGTTGAGGAGCTGTTGTTGACCCATCCCGCTGTATCCGGTGCTTGCGTCGTGGCCCGCACGCATGAGCGCTCTGGCGAGGTGCCTATTGCCTTTGTCACGCTGCGCTCGGACATAGACGCGGCAAGTATTCTTGCTTTTTGTACGGTCAACCTGATTGCTTACAAACGGCCTGCCGAAGTGATCATCTTACCTGAGATGCCTTTGACACCGGCAGGCAAGGTAGACAGAACCACACTGCAAGCCAGCCTTTCCGCCAATACCTGACCACGCCCCAGAAAGGCCTATCGATGAACGCTAGAATAGATGCCCTGAAGTCACGTATGGTGATGCCCGCCATTGCTGCCCCGATGTTTTTGGTCTCGAACCCCGAAACAGTAATTGCCGCTTGCAAGGCTGGCGTCATGGGGTCTTTTCCCGGGCCAAATGCCCGTACCACGGATGACTTGCGAAATTGGCTGACCCAGATCAAGGACAGTGTCGGGCCAGACGACGCACCCTGGGCGATGAACATGATCACGCATTCCAGCTATGGCCGGTTTGATGATGAAATAGCGCTGGTAGAAGAATTTCAGCCTGATCTGGTGATTACCGCCTTGGGCGGTCCGCACCGTGTCACGCAACAGGTACACAACTACGGTGGCTTGGTTTTTGCGGATGTGATTTCCCCGAAGTTGGCGCGCAAAGCCTTGGATAAGGGGGCTGATGGTCTTGTCTTGGTTTGTTCGGGTGCGGGCGGACATACTGGAGAATTTGCGATGTTGCCGTTTGTGGAGGAGGTGCGCAGCTTTTTCGATGGACCTTTGATTGTTGGCGGTGGGATCGGCACGGGACGGGCCATTCGCGCGGTTGAAAACCTCGGCGTTGATTTTGCCTATTTGGGGACGCGCTTTCTAGCGACCCAAGAAACCATGATTTCGCCGGAGTACCGCGAGATGGTCTGGAAAAGCAGAATGGAAGATTTGATTGCATCGCGCGCAATCACAGGGGCGTTGGGCAACTGGATGCGCGCAAGCGTCGAGGCGGCTGGTCTGACGCTTGAAGACATGAAAGAGACAGTTAAAATTGATTTTTCAGGCGATATGCACGATACTCCTAGAGGGTGGAAACATGTCTGGAGCGCAGGGCAGGGGGTCGGCGGCATCACTAAATCCGAAAGCATTGCTGACGTCGTCACAGAGCTGTCGGGTCAATACCAACAGGCCGTGACAGAGCAAAGCAAAGGCAGCCGTTATCCGGCAGCACAAAACATCAAAGACGGGGCATAAGATCATGAACATCAGCGTCGAAGAAACTGACATCGTAAAAGCCATCCTGCAACACACCGAGGACGGCACCACCGACATGCAGCCAGAGCTGATGCGCAATCCGGTGACCACCTATACTGACCCGGATGTGCTGGCCAAAGAAGTCGAGATTTTGTTCCGTAAGTTCCCGATCATCATGGGTCATTCTGAGCAATTGCCCGAACCTGCATCCTATTTCACCAATGACGAATTAGGCGTTCCCCTCCTGATCACACGCAACAATGACGGCGTGGTCAAAGCGTTCATGAACGTCTGCCGCCACCGCGGCGCGCGCCTGACGGATAGTGAATGTGGCCATGCCAAAACATTCTCCTGTCCCTATCATAAATGGACCTATGACCTGAACGGAAACCTGCGCGGGCTGCCACAGGCCGCGGGCTTTGGTGACATCGACAAAAAGGCGCTGGGGCTGGTTGAACTGCCTGCTTTTGAACGCTTTGGCCTGATCTGGGTGCGCCCGTCGGCGAGCGATAAACCGTTAGATTTCGATGCTTGGATCGCGCCGATGGCAGAGCAACTTGAGGGGTTGGGGTTGGATACCCACACGGTATTCAAATCATGGTCGCTGGACCGCAAGATGAATTGGCATTTGGCGCTTGAGGGCTTTCAGGAGTCCTATCATTTCTGCGGCGCGCACGAACACACAGCCTGTGCCGCTTACCTTGATAACCAAAGCGTCTGGACGAACAACTACCCTCATGTGCGCCACTCTGTGCCGTTGCCTACGGTGGTTGAACTAAAAGGCAAAGCCCCCGAGGAATGGGATCCGCGCCTTCACTTCATGACGCAGAATTACATCTTCCCTTGCAATTATGTGCAGGTGATGTCGGACCATGTGTATATCCACACAATCATTCCAACGGGCCAAGATACGTGCATTTTCAAATGTATGATGCTGATTGCCGAAGCCCCCCAGAGCGAAAAAGCAAAGCGGTATTGGGAGAAGAACTACGAGGTCGTCCGCACTGTCTTTAACGAGGATTTCGTGATTGGCGAGAACATCCAAAAGGGTCTGAACACAGGTGCAAACACGGAGTTTCTGTTTGGCCGTTACGAGATCGGTCTGCATCTTGGGACCAAGGCGATCCATGACGCGCTTGAAGGACGGTTGACGGCCTGAGGATACGCCATTGGTGATATGAAACCCCAAAAGATACTGGAGATGACACATGCATTACGACCCTAGATCAGATGACTGTCCACTACCTTATTCGCCATTCAAGTCCTGCACGGTTCCTCGTCCGATTGGATGGTTAAGCACGATCAGCACTGATGGCGTCGCGAACCTCGCGCCCTATTCGCAGTGGCAAAACCTGACTTTTGATCCGCCGATGGTGATGTTTGCCGCCAATCAGTATTCGTCGGGAAAGCGTAAGCATACGGTTATCAATGCCGAAGAAACCGGTTGGTTTGTTTGGAACATGGCCACGTATGATTTGCGAGAAGCAGTCAATTTGTCCGCGATGGAAGTCGACGCAGACGTGGATGAGTTCGTTCATGCTGGGGTCACAGCGGTGCCATGTTTGGATGCACCCGGACCTGCGGGTCGCAGAAAGCCCTGCCCAATTTAAATGTAAATATCTCAGCACACATCGTTTGCGCGGAAGCTCGAACCACGGTTGGGTGGATGTGGTCTACGGCGAAGTTGTGCGGATTCACGTCAAAGACGAAGTCATCACTCCAGAGGGCAAGTTGGACATTCCAAGCATCCGGCCTTTGGCGCGCCCAGGGGATTTTCTTGCATTACTTGTCCATGAAGATCGCATCAAAACGATGGAGTTACTCGACAGGTTGTACCAAATGGGATGGCATGCAGGTGATCCCTTGCCACGCCAAGACTGACTTTTAAGGTTCAGCTTCAAACACACGCACGACGGGCTGCATCGTACTTGATACGGCGGCCCGTTTCATACCGTCACTGTTATAAGGCATCGAGATATTGCCCCGCACGTCGATTGCGATAAGCCCGCCGTCGCCATCAAATTTGGCAACTTCATCCAATACTTGACGTGTCGCATGATCAAGCGAAACATTACCATACCGCATACGAGCCGAGACATCATAGGCCGTTGCGGTTCGTATAAACGCTTCTCCCAGCCCCGTGCAAGACACTGCAACTGTATCATCAGCCCAGGTCCCGGACCCGATAATGGGGGTGTCGCCTACACGCCCTACCAACTTGTTAAATGTGCCACCCGTTGATGTGCCTGCCGCCAATTCTCCGTGGATGTCTAATGCAACAGCACCGACGGTCCCGTGGTTAGCTGAATCTCCTGACCCATGTGATGCATGTTCGGAGTAATATTCTTGAGGGTCCAAAACTTCGGCAAGTCCGGCGTCTCGCGCTGCAATTTGTGCGCCTTTCCCGACCAGCATGACATGACGCCCATCTTCCAACACTGCCAAAGCCGCGCGAATAGGGCTTTGGATGCCCTCAATGGCCGCAACAGCCCCGGCACGCCTTTTGGGGCCGTGCATTAGTGATGCATCCAGTTCAAATCCACCCAAAGAATGAGGGGCAGAGCCTTTGCCAGCAACATACAAGCCTGAAGTCTCAAGTGCCTCAACGGCCCAAACGACAACGTCCAAAGCCGGTTGACCTTCTAGTAGCATCTTTTGGCCTGCCTGAATCAAGGTTGACAGGTCATCTTTTTGTTTGGAGTAATCCGTACCTAGCCGCGCTCCGGCTCCACCATGAAGTACCAATGCATATGTCATATAATAGTCCAATAAATTGCAACGCGGTATGCTCTTCAGGCTAGCTGAAATGCGTTTCAACCATTACTGGGAACTCTTACAGAAGGCTAACGCATTATTGAAGAAATCGGTCGTCATGTATCCCCATATCAAAGGCCGCGCTAATTTCTTCATCAGTATATTCCATGTTGATTGGTCTTCCCTTACCTAACCATCGTCTCCCTCTCTCTACAGGGGGGACAGAAGGTCTTAGGCTCATTGTGACG
>Ga0307995_1000767_pt1 | contig 21143 bp, 18 predicted proteins | sample EllFjometagen262_FD_203132 | JGI IMG/M metagenome (GOLD analysis project Ga0307995, IMG submission 203132) | Marine microbial communities from Ellis Fjord, Antarctic Ocean - #262 | ecosystem: Environmental > Aquatic > Marine > Unclassified | place: Southern Ocean | collected 2014-11-02 | reverse complement strand
TGACGATGACCCTGAACCTCCATTTTTAAGGAGGTAGGGTTTATTTTTTGCTTATTAAGAATGGCTACAATATCAATACTACTACATCCTGCAACACCCATCAACAATAGCTCCATAGGACTAATTCCCTGAACTTTACCGATTGTTTTAGATTTGTTATCTAATCGAACGCTATGTCCATTTGGGTTAGTAACTTCAAAAAGATAGTCTTCATTAATTCGCTCTAAAGAAACATTCATATTTAAGTGTTTTAGTATTTAAAAATTGGTTTTAAAATTTGAGCTACAGCTTCATTTTCAATTAAAAAAGCATCATGTCCATGAATAGATTTTAGTTCATGAAAAAAAATATTGTCCTTATGAGGTTTTATCATTTCATAGGTATTCTGATCTTCCTGAGAAATAAAAAATAAGTCACTTTTTACAGCTATTAAATGAATCTCAGCATTAATTTTTTTTATGATTTCTATAGCATTATTTCCACTACGTTCAATATTGATTGATGCCAATAAATGATTAACCATTAGATAAGAAGCCAGATCAAATCGATAGGCTAGTTTTTTAGCATGATGTAATAACCAGCTTTCAATATTGAAAATTCCCAAGTCTTCGTTTTTACTTCTCCCAAAACGAAAGCTAAAGGATTCAGGAGTACGATAAGTCAACATTGCATGAATACGAGCATCTTGAATTGGATTCTTTGAGTTCTCTAAAATTCGTTTCTGCAAAAAGGTATTAGCTATGATCCAATCATTTGCCTTCCAATCAGCAGCAACTGGAATCAAGTACTGCATAAGATTCGGACTCAATGCGGCCATTTCCCATGCAATACCACCACCAATAGATCCTCCAATTAAAGCATACAATTTGTCAATTTTCAGAACATCTAGTCCCTTTATGAAAAGGGAGGCAATATCACCTGCATGAAAATTCTCAAAATCAGAAAAGGTTTGCCCTTTGGTTCCGTTTCCAGGGATATTAAATGCTAAAATAGCATAATATTCAGTGTCAATTGTTTTTCCAGGTCCAATTATTTCTTTCCACCAACCATTAGGACCACACACCTCGGCATCACCAGTTAAAGAGTGATTTACCAATACCACAGGAGATTTCCCTAAAGCCTGACCAAAGTGTTGATAATAAAGTTTGATCGAATTAAAGAAAGTGCCAGAATGGGTTCTAAAATTTGGTACAGAAATCTTTTGGATTCCAGTCATATAAAATTATAAGGTTTCAAAAGCTATTTCTAAATCTGAAATTAAATCTTTAATATCCTCAAGACCAACAGACAAGCGAATTAGATCTTGTGTTACTCCTGCTGCTTTTTGGGCAGCCTCGCTTAATTGCTGATGCGTGGTACTTGCTGGATGAATAATCAAAGACTTCGTATCTCCTATATTAGCTAAAAGAGCAAATAATTTAGTGACATCTGCTACTTTTTTACCACCCTCAAATCCTTTTTTCAATCCAAAAGTCACAATTCCACTTTGTCCCTTAGATAAGTATTTTTGAGCTAAACCATTGTATTTAGAAGTCTTTAATCCTGGATAATTAACCCAAGCTACTTCTTCCCTTGTTGAAAGCCAAGCTGATAATTTTAATGCATTTTCAGAGTGTTTTTTCATTCTGATATCTAGTGTTTCAATCCCCTGAATCGTTTGAAAACTATTAAAAGGACTGGGAGCACTTCCCAAATCACGGAGTCCTTCGATTCTAACTTTTGCAATAAATGCTATTGCTCCTAGGGCATCATGATAATTTAATCCATGATAGCTAGGGTTAGGTTCTGTAAATTCAGGAAATAAGCCATTACTCCAATCAAAAGTTCCTGCATCAATAATAATTCCTCCTAGAGAGGTTCCATTACCTGTAAGGTATTTGGTCAAAGAGTGAATAACAATATTCGCCCCGTATTCAATTGGATTGAGTAAAGCTGGAGAGGCTATAGTGTTGTCTACTATAAAAGGGACCTTTGCTTTTTTTGCGGTTTCAGAAATAGCTTTTAAATCAAGTACATCAAGTTTTGGATTCCCTAATGACTCAACAAAAAAAGCACGTGTATTCTGTTTTACTGCTTTAGTGAACTCTAAAGGATCATCAGGATCCACAAAAGTGGTTGTAATTCCAAAACGAGGAAGTGTATTGGCTAATAGATTATATGTCCCTCCATATAAACTATTGGATGCTACTATATGATCTCCAGCTTTTAATATAACCATAAGAGCAGTAGCTATTGCAGCTGTTCCAGATGCAGTAGCTACTGCAGCTACTCCTCCTTCTAAAGCTGCTAAACGTTTCTCTAAAACATCATTAGTTGGGTTATTTAAACGGGTATATATATATCCTGGCTCTGCTAACGAAAATAAGTTTGCTGCATGCTCAGAATCGTTAAAGACATAGGATGTAGTTTGATAAATAGGAACAGCCTGAGTTCCTTGTGTTTCAGATGCATCATGTCCTGCATGTAAGGCTTTTGTTGCTAATTGTGTACTCATAATTGAAATGTATTTTTAATAGTTTGTTGATAATCTAATTTTTCCCATGTGAAAAGCTCTACTTCCTTCGAAATTTTTCCGTTGTAAGGGGATTCAAACGTTTTTGTTATAGTAAGAGGCTGGCGCCCCATATGACCGTATGAAGCGGTTTCTAGATATATGGGATTTCTGAGTTTTAAACGTTGTTCTATTGCGTAAGGTCTCATATCAAATAAATCAGAAGCTTTTTCTGCAATTTCAGAATCAGTAAGATCAATCTTTGATGTACCATAAGTATTTATATTAATTGAGGTAGGCTCTATTATACCTATTGCATAACTTAATTGAACCAAAAGCTCATCTGCAACTCCAGCTGCAACCAAATTTTTTGCCATATGCCGAGCTGCATAAGCAGCACTTCTATCTACTTTGCTAGGGTCTTTCCCACTAAAAGCCCCTCCTCCATGCCCACCTTTACCACCATAAGTATCTACTATAATTTTTCTTCCAGTCAATCCAGTATCACCATGCGGACCACCTATTACAAATTTACCAGTAGGATTTACGTGATAAATAATGTCTGATCCAAAAAGTTTTCGAATTCTAGGATTCGATTTTTCAAGAATACGCGGAATCAAAATATTAATTACATCTGATTTGATTTTAGCTAACATGACTTTTTCATCTTTATCAAATTCATCGTGCTGTGTAGAAACAACAATAGTATCTATTCGTATAGGTTGATTATTATCGTCATACTCAATAGTAACTTGAGACTTGGCGTCTGGACGTAAATAGGTAATATCCTTATTTTCTCTTCGAAATGAGGCCATTTCAATCAAAATTTTATGAGAAAGATCTAGAGCAAGAGGGATTAAAGATTCAGTTTCTTTACTTGCATAACCGAACATTATCCCTTGGTCTCCAGCTCCTTGAGACTCTTTATCTTCACGATCTACACCTCTATTAATGTCTTGAGACTGTTCATGAATTAAGGAAATCACTCCACAAGAATCTCCACTAAATTGATAGGCGCCCTTAGTATAGCCTATCTTATTAATGGTATCCCTTGCAATGGACTGTACGTCAAGGTAAGTTGCACTTTTAACTTCTCCTGCTAAAATCACTTGCCCTGTTGTTACTAGAGTTTCACAAGCAACTTTACTTTCAGGATCAAAGGCTAAAAAATTATCTAATAATGCATCACTAATTTGATCAGCAATTTTATCTGGGTGGCCTTCACTTACAGATTCGGATGTAAAAAAATATGACATTTTTTTGTTGCTTTAAAGGAAGGATTTAACAAAATGTTAATAAAGCAACACTGCTTTAGCATTTTTTTATCGAGGTTTGCAATCAGTCAAATCCTTCCTCGTTTATTTTACAAAAGTAAACATTTTTTTGTAAATGAAAAAATAAAATAAAATATTTATTAATAAACAGTTTTATGTGATGCAATTCTTTTTTCTTTTCAAAAAAGCTGCTACTTTGCAAATCAATAATCAACTATAACATAGCATGCATATTGCGATTGCAGGAAACATTGGAGCTGGAAAAACAAGCTTGACAGAACTTTTAGCAAAATACTTCAATTGGGAGCCCCATTTTGAAGATGTGATAGACAATCCATATTTAGATGATTTTTATACCCATATGGAACGTTGGTCGTTTAATCTTCAAATATATTTCTTAAAAAGCAGGTTCAATCAATTGCTCAAATTTAGAGAACAAAAAAAAACAATTATTCAGGATAGAACTATTTATGAAGATGCTCATATTTTTGCACCTAACCTCAACGCAATGGGTTTAATGAATCAACGTGATTTTAAAAATTATTTAGAATTATTTGAATTAATGGAATCATTAATTAAAGGTCCTGATTTATTGATTTATTTAAGAAGCAGCATCCCTAATTTGGTCAATAAAATTCACAAACGAGGTCGTGAGTATGAAACCAACATAAGTATTGATTACTTGAGTAGGTTGAATGAAAGATATGAAGCTTGGGCAAGCAAATACGATAAAGAATTAATCATTATTGATGTTGATAACCTAGATTTTGTTGAAAACAAACAAGACTTAGATTTCATCATAAACCAAATCGATCAAAAAATAAAAAGTATTTCATAAAAAAAGCCGCTTTTTTTAATTTAATGATTTGCTAATTACCTACTACTTGATTAATTGTAGAGGTCATTTTGTCTAAACTTCTAAGAACTTCTTTTTCATTTCCACTTAGTGAAACTTCAACAGTTAAATCCTTTTGATCGTTTTCCGTCTTTATATTAATAGTTAAAGGTTCTTTAGGATCTGCTTCTGAAACCACCAATTCAATAGCTTCTTCAGATTGACCATTTACATAAGCAGCTACATTTTCACTGCTCATTGCAATACTTGGTGCAATGACTAAGGCTACAACAGACATTAACTTAAGTAATATATTTAATGAAGGTCCTGAAGTGTCTTTAAATGGGTCTCCAACAGTATCTCCGACTACAGAGGCTTTATGAGCATCAGTACCTTTTCTTCCGTCGGCTTCAATCATTTTTTTAGCATTGTCCCAAGCTCCACCAGCATTAGATTGGAAAATTGCCATTAAAACTCCACAAGTAGTGACTCCAGCAAGTAAACCTCCAAGCATTTCAGCTCCACCAATAAAACCAACTGCAACAGGAACAGCAATTGCTAGCAAGCCTGGCAATACCATTTCTCTAATTGAGGCTTTTGTTGATATTTCAACGCATTTTTCATAATCTGCATGACCATCAGCAGCATCAAAAATAGCTCTATCTTTTGCTGTGGCTTTAGACATGTCAGCATCATACTTTTTCATAACCATCAAAGCTGCTTTTAGCTCGGGAATATTTTTGAACTGTCTTCTTACCTCTTCAATCATAGCCATAGCTGCTCTACCAACTGCATTCATTGATAAGGCTGAAAAAACGAAAGGGAGCATTCCCCCTACTAATAAACCTGCCATGATTTTAGGTTGAGAAACGTCAATACTTGAGACATTTGCCACTTTCATAAAAGCTGAAAATAATGCTAAAGCTGTTAATGCAGCCGAAGCTATTGCAAAACCTTTTCCAATAGCTGCAGTTGTATTACCTACAGCATCTAACTCATCTGTACGCTCTCTAACTTCATTTGGAAGCTCTGCCATTTCAGCAATCCCACCAGCGTTGTCTGAAATTGGACCATATGCATCAACCGCTAACTGAATTCCAGTATTTGCAAGCATTCCTACAGCTGCAATTGCAATCCCATATAAACCTGCAAAATGATGAGAAACCATAATAGCTGTAGCGATTAAAATGGTTGGAATCATAGTCGACATCATTCCAACACCTAATCCAGCAATAATATTTGTTGCAGCGCCTGTTTCAGATTGAGCAACTATTGAATTAACAGGTTTAGATCCAGTTCCTGTATAATATTCTGTGATTTTGCCAACTCCTAAGCCCGCTAAAAGACCCGCAATTGTTGCCCAAAAAATTCCCATTGCACCAAAAGGAAGACCTTCAACCGATTCAGGAATTATAGCATTAATAATAAAATAAGATGCAATCACCATTAATCCCGCTGAACCAAATTCACCAATATTTAATGCTGTTTGAGGGTTTCCTCCATCCTTAACTTTTACAAAAAAGGTACCTATAATGGACATTACAATTCCTACTGCAGCAAGAACTAAAGGGAGGTAAACTGCTCCTAGACCATCAAAATCTGGTGTAATAATAAAGGCTCCTAGTACCATAGTACCAATAATAGAACCTACATAAGATTCAAATAAGTCTGCTCCCATTCCAGCCACATCTCCAACATTATCTCCAACATTATCAGCAATAGTAGCTGGATTTAAGGGATGATCTTCTGGAATTCCAGCTTCTACTTTTCCTACTAAATCAGCACCTACATCAGCTGCTTTAGTATAAATTCCTCCTCCAACTCTTGCAAATAATGCAATGGATGAAGCTCCCATAGAAAATCCGGTTAAAACATTTAAGACCATTGATAAATTTTCAGCTCCTGGCCAAATTCCTTGATAAATAGCAAAAAGACTACTTAAGCCCAGAACACCTAAACCTACAACACCAAGCCCCATAACAGAGCCTCCTGCAAATGCTACTTCTAGAGCTTTACCTATAGATTCTCTTGCAGCTTGAGTGGTTCGAACATTTGCTTTAGTGGCAACACGCATTCCAATAAAGCCAGCTAATGCAGAGCAAATTGCACCAACAACGAAGGAAACAGCTACCATTCCATTTGAACCAACCTCATTACTTCCTTTAAAGTATAAAAGAATAGCAACGCAAAGAACAAAAATAGAAAGCACTTTATATTCTGCCTTTAGAAATGACATTGCGCCTTCTGCAATGCTCTTGGCAATTTTTGACATTTTTTCATTCCCAACTTCTTGCTTAGTAACCCAACTATTTTTAACAATAACAAATAAGAGTGCCAAAATCCCAAAAGCGGGTAAAAATTTAATGATTAGTTCCATGTTTAAATTTATGTTTTTAAATGACCGTAAAAATAGTAAAACAAACTAGAATTCAAAACCTATTCAAAGGTTGATGAATTATGGTGAATTTTATTAATGATACATTACACGCTTCACAGACTTAATTACATCTTGAGAATTTGGCAACCATTCTTTTAAAAGAACAGGCGAATATGGTGCTGGAGTATCTGCTGTATTTATTCTTTCTATGGGGGCATCTAAATAATCAAAGATTTCATTTTGAACTTGATATGTAATTTCAGTTGAAATATTTCCAAAAGGCCAAGATTCTTCAAGAATCACTAGTCTATTTGTTTTTTTAACCGATTCAAATATGGTATGATAATCTAATGGTCTTATAGTTCTCAAATCAATAACCTCACAATCAATTCCTTCTTTAGATAATTCTTCAGCAGCAATTATTGCTTCTTTTAAGATTTTACCAAAAGAAACCAACGTCACATCTTTTCCGGCCCTTTTGACATCAGCAACTCCTATAGGTAGGGTGTATTCTCCTTCTGGAACCTCTCCCTTATCTCCATACATTTGTTCAGATTCCATGAAAATTACAGGATCATCATCCCGAATTGCTGACTTTAATAGACCTTTTGCATCATAAGGATTTGAAGGAACAATAACCTTTAAACCAGGACAGTTAGCATACCAACTTTCAAAAGCCTGTGAATGGGTAGCAGCAAGCTGACCAGCAGATCCAGTAGGTCCCCTAAAAACGATTGGACAAGGAAATTGACCTCCAGACATTTGTCTAATTTTTGCAGCATTATTAATAATCTGATCAATACCTACCAATGCAAAGTTAAAGGTCATATATTCAATTATTGGACGATTTCCAGTCATCGTAGACCCTACTCCAATTCCCGAAAATCCCGCTTCTGAAATAGGCGTATCTATTACACGTTTTGCACCAAATTCGTCAAGCATCCCTTTAGATGCTTTATAAGCGCCATTATATTCCGCAACCTCTTCTCCCATTAAATATATGGATTCATCACGACGCATCTCCTCTGTCATTGCTTCAGCTATTGCTTGTCTAAATTGTATGGTTTTCATTAAGGTGTTTCTTTGAGGGGCAAATTTAATCAATAATTATCTATTAAGTTAACTCAATAAACAAGGAAAATATACGTTAGTAAAAAACAGACCTTATTTAGACAAATAAATTAGGTTGCTTTTATGTATTTAAAGTGAATATGAAATTAATTCAAATGACGGTTAAGGGAATTTCGCACAGCGAAACTAATACTGGAGCCTATGCACTCATTCTTAATGAAGAAAAGGGAAATAGAAAATTACCGATTATTATCGGAGGCTTCGAAGCCCAGTCTATCGCAATAGCCTTAGAACAAGAAATTAAACCAAGCCGTCCCCTAACTCATGATTTATTTAAAAGTTTGGCAGATCGTTTTGACATTTATGTAAAGCAAGTAATTATCCATAAACTTGTTGATGGAGTATTCTATTCAAGTTTAATTTGTGAAAGAGATGAAATTGAAGAAATTATTGATTCACGAACTTCTGACGCTATAGCTTTAGCTCTTCGTTATAAAGCACCAATATTCATCTACGATTTGATTTTGAAAAAAGCTGGTTTCACTGCAGCAGTATCGTCAAATGAAAAAAAAATATCTGAAGACAGTTGGATTCAAGATTATGTCACTGATCAAACTAAAACTAATGAGACAGTAGAAGACTTAGAAAAACTCTCTGTTTCTAAATTAAAAAGTCTTCTAAGTGTTTTATTAGCCAAAGAGAGTTATGAAAAAGCAGCTCAAATACGCGATGAACTTTCTAAGCGTAAAAGCTAAAATTAAAATTGTTGATTTTTTTTAATAATATTTTCATTCTAAAGTTTAAAAATCTTTGAAATGAATCTATTTTTGAAAAAACATAACTAGTGAAACAATATTTAGATTTAGTGCGACATATAAGCACTTCGGGGATCGAGAAAAAAGACAGGACAGGTACTGGGACAAAAAGTGTTTTTGGATACCAAATGCGATTTGATTTGTCTGAAGGATTTCCATTGGTAACTACCAAAAAAATTCATGTGAAGTCAGTAATTCATGAATTATTGTGGTTTTTAAAAGGAACAACAAACATTGCTTATCTTCAGGAAAACGGTATTCGTATCTGGAATGAGTGGGCTGATGAAAACGGAAATCTAGGGCCTGTTTATGGACATCAATGGCGGAATTGGAATAGCGAAGGAATTGATCAAATTCAAGAAGTAATTAATACTCTTAAAACCAATCCAGATAGTCGAAGAATGTTAGTTACTGCATGGAACCCTAGTGTTTTACCCGAATCTAACGCGTCCTTTTCAGAAAATGTTGCTAACAATAAAGTAGCACTCCCTCCTTGTCATGCTTTTTTTCAATTTTATGTAGCTAATGGCAAACTCTCTTGCCAGCTTTACCAAAGAAGTGCTGATGTGTTTTTAGGGGTTCCTTTTAACATTGCCTCATATGCTTTATTAACTCAAATGGTTGCGCAAGTCTGTGGTTACGAGGTTGGTGATTTTGTTCATACATTTGGAGATGTTCATATTTATTCCAATCATTTTGATCAAGTTAAAGAACAACTATTAAGAAGCCCTAAACCACTTCCTAAAATGCGATTAAATTTAGACATTAAAAATATCTTTGATTTTACTTACAAAAATTTTGAACTTCTAGATTACGATCCTTTTCCCTTAATCAAAGGAAAAGTTGCTATTTAAATTACCCAAAGCTTTTTAAAGCTTTCATCAAAATAGCTAAATCATTCAAGCTATTATAATAGTGAAATGAAACCCTTACTCCTTCTCCTCTTTGAACACATTCTATTTTATACTTAGTTAAATGTATGTATAGTTTTTGCCCTCCTTTTAAACTAAAAATACTGCTATGGGTTGGACGCTGAGAAACCCAAGGAGATATATAATTCAATGAAGTTAATTCTAGCTTAGCACTAAGAGCTAATTGTTTTTTTTTATGCATTAATTTCTGAAAGTCTTGACGTATTAACTCCTTAAGTGCAAAATTCAAACTCGCAGTTGATAAAATATTAAAGTGTCCATTAAAAATTCGATTAAATAGAGTAGTTGATTCTATTTGAGTGACTTTTAAATACTCCTCTGATACCATTAAAACACCATTCCCAAAACCTGCTAAAAGCCATTTATACCCACTAGCCGCAATAACATCAAAAGGAGACTTTTTGAAATCAAAACTGTGTGCTCCCAAAAACTGAGTACCATCACCAATGATTATCAAATGGGGGTATTTCACCTTAAGTTGTTTCAAAAATTCAAAATCAATCAATAAGCCAGTGGTATATTGAACAACACTTAATGCTAAAACATCAATTTTATTAGAAGCCAACATCAACTCAATGACATCTTCAATATTAGGGTCTTGTTTTGCTAAAAGAATAGAAAAATCATATTCCTTAAAAGCATCCAAAAGTGAAGGATAATCTTCTTCTAAAAGTAGAATTTTTGAATTTTTTGGAAGAAAAGATATTGCTTGGCGAACTCCAAAAGAAAAATTAGGAACCACAAAACTTAGTTTTGTATCTGAACCAAAAAAACGACCCAAAAGCTGATGGGTTTCTTTAAGATTTTCATATGCCTTTAACTTGTATTTTACTCCATTGGAAACATGTTCTTCATCTTGCTCCCTTCTGAAAGTAGATAGTTTTTCTGACATGGGACCAACATATGCGGTGTTTAGATATGTAGAGTTTGTTAATAAAGGGAAGGATTCAAAAATCATGCGTCAAGAAGAAAGTGTATTTTTGTGCTAAATTTAATCTTTTCAATAGATGAATGAATCACATTCTTCAAAAGAAATCACTTTGATTGCTGCGGCATCAGAAAATAACGCACTTGGCAAAGATAACCAACTAATCTGGCATATTTCTGATGATCTTAAACGATTTAAAAGTTTAACCCAAGGACATGCAATTATAATGGGGAGAAAAACCTTTGAGTCGATGCCTAAAGCTTTACCTAAACGTAAAAATATTATTTTAACTCGGAATAAAAACTATAAAGCAACTAACGCTTGGGTAGCTAATACTCCTGAAGAAGCTCTTGAGTTAACAGGGGGGGATTCTCAACCTTTTATAATTGGTGGTGGTGAAATATATAACCTCTTCATGAAGAGGGCTAATAAAATCGAACTCACTAGAGTTCATCATTCATTTGAAGCTGATGCTTTTTTTCCAGAAATAGACACCAGAGAATGGAAGCTAATATCTAAAGAAAAAAACGGAGCTACAATTGAGCAACCTTATAAATATTCCTATTTAACATATAAAAAATAAGATTAATGAAAGCTTTTGTATTTCCTGGTCAAGGAGCTCAATTTCCTGGAATGGGAAAAGACCTTTACGGGTTTCAACCTATTGCTAAAAAGCGCTTTCATCTGGCCAATGAAATTTTAGGGTTTAATATTACTGAAATTATGTTTGGTGAAGATTTGGAAGCTTTGAAAGAAACACAAGTAACCCAACCTGCGATTTTTTTACACTCTACTATTTTAAGTGAGACAATGGGAAGCCGATTTCATCCAAAAATGGTTGCTGGTCATTCTTTAGGTGAGTTTTCAGCAATGGTTGCTACTGGTGCTCTTGCTTTTGAAGACGGACTTCTTCTTGTTCATAAACGCGCCATAGCAATGAAAGCAGCTTGCGATAAAAGTCCTGGAACTATGGCTGCTGTTTTAGGATTAGAAGATTCTCAAGTAAAATCAATATGTGAAGCTACACCAGGAACTGTAATTGCCGCCAATTTCAACTGTCCTGGTCAGCTAGTTATTTCTGGAGAGCAAAAAGCAGTAGAAAACGCTTGTAAAGCTTTATCTGAAGCTGGTGCAAAACGAACACTAATACTTCCTGTTGGAGGCGCCTTCCACTCACCCCTGATGGAACCCGCAAAAACAGAGTTGGCAAAGGCTATTGATAATACGCCTTTTAAAAACCCAAGCTGTCCTGTATATCAAAATGTTACTTCTAAAGGAACTCTAGATGTTGATCTTTTAAAAATAAATTTAATTGCTCAACTCACAGCTCCTGTTCGATGGACCCAAAGTGTACAGCAAATGATAGCTGATGGAGCAACTAGCTTTACTGAAGTTGGACCAGGAAAAGTACTTCAAGGTTTAATCAAAAAAATTAACCGAAATACAGAGACCTTGTCTGGAACTCTTTAACAGTCTTATTTACTCAAAAACCCTAGTAGTTTATCTGCTATAAAATTAATTTGATCCGATTTAAGCTCAGAGTGCATAGGCAGTGAAATAACCTCTTTTACCAATTGATTGGTCACTCTAAAATTCTCTTCATTTACCTCAGAATTTTCATAGGCCTTTTGAGCGTGTAAAGGCACAGGATAGTAAACTCCACAAGGAATTTCATTTGCATTAAGATGTTGAACTAAAGCATCTCGATCCTTATCAATAATACGTAATGTATATTGATGAAAAACATGTGAATTACAGCTTGCATCTCGATGGGGAGTTATAATATTTGGATGATTAGAAAATAAAATTGAATAACGAATTGCAGCCTCTTTTCTACGTTCATTATAAAAATCTAAATATTTTAACTTAACTTTTAATACTGCTGCTTGAAGTGAATCTAATCGTGAATTAACCCCAACTACGTCATGATAATAGCGTTTGTACATACCATGATTGACAATCCCGCGTATACTATGAGCAAGCTCATCATTGTTAGTGAAAATAGCGCCTCCATCTCCAAAAGCACCTAAATTTTTTGAGGGGAAAAAAGAGGTAGCAGATACATGACCTAAAGATCCTGTTTTGGAAGAACTCCCATCAGGGTAAATATAGGTTGCTCCAATCCCTTGAGCATTATCTTCTATCACAAATAAGTTATACTTCTTAGCTAAAATCAAGATAGTATCCATTGAAGCACATTGTCCAAATAAATGAACAGGAATTATTGCTTTAGTTTTTGAGCTAATTGCCTTTTCAATGGCTATTGGATCTATATTGAATGTTTTAGGATCTACATCTACCAAAACAGGCTTAAGTTTTAAAAGTGAAATCACCTCGACTGTGGCTGCAAAAGTAAAATCAGCAGTGATAACTTCATCTCCCGGTTGCAAATTGAGACTCATCAGGGCGATCTGAAGAGCATCGGTTCCATTAGCACAAGGAATGACATGTTTTACTCCCAAATAATTTTCTAAATCAGACTGAAAGGCTTTGACCATTGGTCCATTAATAAATGATGTATCATCCATTACTTCCTTCATGGCTTGATCTACTTCACTTTTAATAAATTCTAATTGCCCCTTCAGGTCAACCATTTGAATTTTTTTCATCTAATATTTTTGGGTTAGAACAAAGTTAGGGATGGAGTTTTAAACTACCGAATAAAAACGCTTTGGAATTTTAATAATAGCATTACCTTTCAGTGGAGCAGGTTTATTTGGAGCATACCATTTCCTTTTTGTATTTAGATTTTTTCTTGCTATTTCAAAAAACTCATCGCCACCTTGAGGAAATTCTTTTTCTAATGCATCATATAATTTCAAGCGTCTATCTATATGACCTTTCCAGCCAGCCTTAAACACATCCTCATTTTCTTTCTTTTCTAAGACAGTAGTTAAATCAACAAGTCCAAAATGAAATAGAAATAATTGAGGATCGATGAAATAGTTTTTTCCCTTAACTCTATGAAATCCAGAGCCCCATGTGATGGGCTTAAAGGCTATCACTGGCTTAGTATAACGATCGGAAACTTGAGCAAAGGAACGTTGCGACAAAAAAGGCTTATCTAAATCAATACTATTTTCTAATTCAGGGTGTTGTCCTACGTCAACTCCCAGGGCAGAAAGGGAATGGGTCTTAAAATCTTTTAATAAATAATCACTCAAAGAAAAATTGGATTTAGGATCCAAAATCAAAAATTCATCGATATCCATCGCCAAAACAACTTGATAGTTTTCAAATAAAGTTTTAGCGAAGTTTGAAATCATACGTACACGAAAACGATCGCCTTGAGCTCGTTTTAATTTTTTGTGAGGTATTTGATTACAATTAATTTTTTTGGCCTGTTGAGGTAAAGCTTGATCCATACCATCCACAAACAAATACAGATTTTTATATCCAAATTGGGAACCATAATAAGAAATCCATTTGTCAGCAAAAAAAGTATCATTGCGAACCATAGAAATTATTGCAATTTGATTTTTACTACTCATTCAAAATATTTAAAATAGATTCCATTTGATTAATAACTTTTTTCTGATCACTACTAGTGGCTTGGTCTAAACTTTGAACACATAAAAAAAGATTATCTGGGTTTTCTTTACACAAATTAAATTTTTTATCTACATAAAGCTTTCCGCGATTGTGAGGCTGCATGTAAACCACCTGACTTGAAGCAAAATTAGTATTACCACTTTTTATTTCTAAATGATTTGCTAAGGAAACCGTATTAAACTGATAATAATTACGAAAACGATGAGAAATATTGTTTTTTAGTATATCAGGATGGGAATTAAAAAAAGTTTCTAATCGACTCTTATCCATAGCTAAGGGAGTGTGACCAGATTTAAAATACCTAAAACTAAATCCAAGCAATGCTGCAGCTGTCCATTGATTTACTTGAAAGGATGCGGGTAATTCGATTTTATTTTTTGTTCTTCTAATTTCTAAAAAAAATCGTTTTATAGAATCAAAAATCAAACGTTCATATGGAGGAAAAAACCATTTTCCTCTTAAAACAGGTCTGTCATTTCTAAACCAGTCATTTGGAGTAATTGGACGAACCAAAAAAATATCATCATTAAAATACACAAACTGCTTAGACAAACCCTTGATTCGCCAAAGCATATTACTTATGCATATACTGTTAAATGTGGGTAAGAATTTCTCGTAGCCCTCAAAAATTTCAGTGTGATCTACAATTCGAATATCCTTTAATCTTTCTGGAAAAAAAGATTTAACTGCATTTTCAACATCAGGTACTTGTTTGTCTGTTACAATAAAAATATTTCGAACAAAAGCTGCGAATTTTAAAATAGATAATACGCAATACTTTACTTCATTCAATGAGTGAAATCGGGTTTCATCTGCTCCAGGCAAATTTTCTAACTTATTTTTATTCAAAAATCTTAGTCGTTTTTTTCGATGATTGGGATCTTCACCGTCCACCCAAGCTATAACAACATCAATAGGATTTTTTGTTAATGTTTTCAAGTATTTTTTTTGAAAAACTTATAAGGTAATCATTTAAGATTAAGCTATAAAAATATCAAAAAAAAATCCGTGTCATTTTAAATAATAGTAATTGTATATTTGATAATTATTTTTAATATTATGCGTTATTTAATTACTTTATTTTTTGTCTTATCACTGAATCAAAACCTCAGTCAGGTTGAGGACGAAGTTGAAACGGGAAGACACCGTCAGATTAGAGCGGAATTAAGTCAATTAGATGATCCCATTCGCGGAAATTTAAAAGATGGTGCTTCGCGAAGTAATCCAAATATTACCCCTAATATCATTCTAATGATTGGAGATGGAATGGGTCTTACCCAAATCAGTTCAGGTATATATGCGAACAATAACACCACAGCTCTTGAATCCTTTGAATATATAGGATTATCCAAAACACATGCCTTTGACAAATTGGTTACAGACTCTGCTGCAAGCGGAACTGCTATGGCTTCAGGAGTTAAAACACTTAATGGAGTAGTAGGTATAGATTCAAAAAATAACTCTCCCCAAAGTATTTTAGAAATTTGCGAAAAAAGAGGATACAATTCAGCTCTTATTGCCACTTCAAGTATTGTACATGCTACACCAGCATCTTTTTATGCAAATGTTCCTTCTAGAAGACAATATCAAGATATTGCTCTTCAATTAAGTAAGCACGATGTTGATCTTTTTATTGGTGGCGGAAAAATGCATTTTAATAGGCGTGATGATAAAAGGAATTTATTAGAAGAGATGGATCAGTATCAATTCGTTAATAGCCTTGCAGAGATTGAAAATAGCAACTCAAATAAAATTGGTTTTTTTACTTATAAAGATGAACCTCCTAGTAAATTAGAAGGCAGAAAACCAGCTTTAGAAGATATGGCCAGCACTAGCCTTAAAAAAATGAAATCCTTAAACAAACCTTTCTTTATGATGATTGAAGGTTCTCAAATAGACTGGGGTGGACATGCTAACGATTTGGATTACGTAATATCTGAATTCAAAGAATTTGACTCCACTATTCAACGTGTTTTAGATTTCGCTAAAGCGGATGGAAATACCCTAGTTATAGTTACTGCAGATCACGAAACAGGAGGCTTAAACCTTTCAGGAGGCAGCATAAGAAGAGGAATAGTTAAAGGGGCTTTCGGAACTAAAGGTCATTCAGCGGCTTTAGTCCCTGTGTTCAGTTATGGTCCAAATTCCGAACTTTTTAAGGGTATTTATGAGAATACAGCCATCTTTGATAAGATGTTAAAATCACTCGACTAGAGACTACTTGGTTCTAGCTTCATCAACGATTGATTTTTTAAATTTACCATCATCTTCTAATACTTCGTAAAATAACTCCATAAAATCGAACATGTTTTTATATTCTTTTGGATCTGAAAAATCAGTTTCAAAAGAAGCTACCATATTGGTTATATCAGATTTCTGATCGATAAATTGTTTCCGAACTTCATCAAAATATTTCTGCTCACGTTTAAGACCTCTATACTTTCTGTCTTGTACAGATTTTATTCCTAATGTCTCATTAACAGTTGCATAACTAGGATTAACCCATCCTGTCATATCAAAATCATATGGAAGGGGAATAATCTGCTTATTCATATACATTAGTTTTGAATTATGTTGATATGCTGTAGAAAAATCTGTGTTTCCTAAAAGAAATTGAAAAAACGCGATGTGAACAGAACTTAAATGTTGCATAGCCATTGGATGAACATACCGTGAAAAAGGTCTTGCTTCATGACGTTGTGCAACACGCTTATCGTCCTCAATCAAAAAGCCAGTAAGTTGAAATTCTTTTATTTTTTTCTTTCCCTTTGGCTCTTTAAAGTCGATGTTTACTCTTCTAGTTTTAAAATGATAAGGAGATATTTTTTCATAAATTTTGTAAGCAATAAATTCTTGTAAAACGTTATCGTTACTTGCTTTTTCAAGCTTACAAGGCATGACTAATTTCATGGTTTTATTTCCATCAAAAATAGTTCCTTTGTACTGTGCTTTTTTGATTTTCATTTTTACAGGAGGAAAGTAGCATGTACTACGTCTAAAATTACCTCGTGCTCTTAAATCAACTTCTATTGCGGACCATTTTTCTTCGTGAAGAAACTCCAAAGAAGTATGTATAAAGGTTGAATCATCTGTTTTTCGATCCAAATTCTTGTTTGAATAACCTAGCTTTATTTCTAAAGGGGTTTGGTCTGAAAAAAGTAGATCTGATTTTAAGTCCTTTTGTGCATGTATAAAAGTGCTTAATAATAAAATGATGATCGAAATGGTTTGCTTATTCATAATATAGTTAATAGATTTGATCAAATATAATAAAACATTTTACATGTCTAGGTATCTTATCATCATAAACTACAGAACACTAATCACTTTGTTCTTTTCAATTCTAATGCCCCTTATAGCCTACCGATTTAGGGTCGTTTACAACATTGATTTAACACTCCTAAGTATCGCAATAATCTTCCCCCTTGTGTTTACAATTAGAGGAGCTTTTAGAAGGAGAGAAAAAGCATTAGAGCATTTAAGTAGTTTTAGAGCAAGCATTAAAACCGTGATAAATATATTTAAATCTAGCCCTAAAATTCTAGAAGAAGATAAAAAAGATGCTGAGCAACATCTCTCATTGGTGAACGAATATTTGTTTAAACATCTAAGTACTCCAGATGAAGACCCTAAGGAATATGATGAAAAAGTTGAGGGCTTTTATAATTTTCTCTCTGAAAAATCAGAACTTATAGGAAATGGAAATAGAGAAAAAGCCTTGCGCTTTTTTAAAGACACTATTGATAGCTCCGATAACTTAATTGCCATACACTCCCACAGAACACCAGTAAGTTTAAAAGCATATTGCTTAATTTTTATCTATATTTTTCCTGCGGTCTATACACCTACGATTATTAATAAAATAGGATTAGAAGGTCCAAGCTGGATTACTTTCTTTATTGTAATTCTAAGTGAATTTATATTAATATCCCTCTATAATATTCAAGATCAAATGGAACATCCTTTTGATGATGAAGGTTTAGATGATATAAAGTTTAGATTATTTCAGACCCATCGCAAATAATTTTAAAAAGCATTATCAAAATCGTATTTTAGTGTAAATTAACATTATGCTGCGCCAAACATCTCTTCTACTACTTTTTTGTATTTTTAGTTGTAATGCAATTCCTGAAATTGATACGGTTATTCAAAACGGATTGATTTATGATGGAAGCGGGACAAGACCTTTTATAGGTACTATTGCTCTCCAAGACGAACGAATCATCTATGTAGGACCACCTAAGTCATTCGAAGCTAAACACCAAATTGACGCAAAAAACAAAGTTGTTTCTCCTGGGTTTATTAATATGTTGAGCTGGGGGTACAATTCACTTTTAAAAGATGGAAGATCATTAAGTGACCTTAAGCAAGGAGTGACTTTAGAAGTTTTTGGGGAAGGCACCTCGCCAGGTCCCAAAAGCCATCCTGACAGTACTGATTATGTCTCTTTTGGAATGGCAATGAAAAAACTTGAAAACAATAAAATATCAACAAATATTGCTTCTTTCCTGGGGGCTGCAACAATAAGAATTCAACATATTGGATACACTAATAGAATAGCAACAGATAAAGAAACCTTAGCTATGCAACAAAGTGTCAAGTCTGCTATGAAAGAGGGAGCGATGGGAATTGGTTCTTCTTTAATTTATGCTCCTGGAGATTATGCTAACACAGAGGAATTAATTGCATTAAGTAAGATAGCATCAGATTACGGTGGGATGTATATTTCTCATATGCGCAATGAAGACCACCTTGTTTTAGAAGCCCTTGAGGAACTTTTTGAAATTGCCAAAAAAGCTAATATTGCTGCTGAAATATACCACCTTAAAGCATCCAGAAAACCTAATTGGCATCTTTTAGACACAATTATTAAGCGAGTTGAAGATGCTCAAAGAGAAGGACTCAAAATCACAGCTGACATATACACTTACCCTGCTAGCTCAACAGGCTTAACGGGTGTGATTCCTACCTGGATTCAAGAGGGGGGACACCAAAAATGGATGAAACGGATGCGTGAACCTAAAGCTCGTAAACGCTTATTAAAAGAAATCAAAGATGAATTAAATCAGCAACCTCCTGAGGGAATCTTAATGGTTGGATTTAAAACACCTTTAATGGCTGAAAAATATCAAGGGAAAACTATTGCAGAAGCTGCAAAAATGAGAAATCAAAAACCTGAAGAAGCTATTATTGATTTGATACTGGAAGATGATAGTCGTATTCAATGTATTTACTTTAGCATGAGTGAAGAAAATATAAATAAAAAAATTAAACTTCCATGGGTTTCATTTTGTTCTGATGCAGGATCCTATTCAGACCCAGAAGAAGGTTTCAGAACCCATCCCAGAGCATACGGAAGTTTTATTAGGGTTTTAGGAAAATATACTCGAGATGAAAAACTAATAAGCTTAGCAGAAGCAATCCACAAGCTAAGTGGATTACCAGCACATAATTTAGGGCTAAAGGATCGTGGGCTACTTAAACAAAATTATTATGGAGATATTGTTATTTTTGATCCTAAAACAGTAAAAGACATGGCGACATTTGAAAACCCACTTCAATATGCCCAAGGTATTGAACATGTATGGGTTAACGGATTACAAGTTCTTAAGAATGGAAATCACACCAATCAATTCCCAGGTAAATATATTACTGGCCCGGGATATTCAAAGCCGGAATAAAATGAAAAAAATTATTTTTTTAAGTTTGTTATTTATCTTATTTAGTTGTAATTCGATTCAAACAGAAGATAAGCTCAACGCCATTATTGAGTCCTATGAAAATTACGAAAAAGATTCTAAAAAAAAATTTCCTCTAGGGGATTATCGTGAATCTCATTTTGAAAATTATGCACGCTTTTGTGATTCTCTAAAAACAGTTTTAGAAAAAATTGATCAAAAAAAACTTAATGAAGACGCTAGAATTTCATACACCTTACTTAATTTTTCTTTAAATGAAACAGTAATTAAGTTTCAATTTAAAGCCCATTGGAACCCTATCCTTTCTGATGCAGGATTTCATTCCAGTCTCACCTATAGAGTTCGTCCAATTGTTAGTAAGAAAGGAGCATTAGACTATTTAAAAATACTCAAGGCCATTCCTGATTATATCCAAAAACAATCAGAATTAATTAAAAAAGGATTGAATGCTGGAATGGGTCAACCCTTAGTCATTTTTAAAGGATATGAGTCCACATATGAACAACATATAACTGATACAGCTGAAGAAAATTTTTATTATTCTCCTTTTTTAAAACTTCCTAACCCTATTAGCACTTTTGAAAAAGATTCTCTTCGTAAAGCAGCTGAAGAAGTAATTATGAATGATGTAGTTTCATCGTTTAAAGCTGTAAAAATGTTTTTTGAAGAAACATATTATCCACAAACAAGAACCAAACTTGGTGTATCTGAAACACCTAATGGTAAAGCTTATTATCAAAGTCGGATTGATTACTACACTACTCTAAAAATGACACCTCAACAAATTCATGAGATTGGAATTTTAGAAGTTAGTCGTATCAAAAAACAAATGGAGAATATTTTAAAGGAAGTCAAATTTAAAGGATCAATTCCAGACTTTATTGAGTTTCTAAGAACAGATCCTCAATTTTACCCAAAAACACCTGAAGAATTATTAATGTTCGCTAGAAGTGTTGCAAAAAAATTAGATGAACAATTACCTCGTTTTTTTAAAACTCTTCCCAGAAAACCTTATGGTGTAGCCCCCGTTCCCTCCTCTATCGCTCCTAAATATACTGCCGGAAGATATATAGGAACCTCAAAAGAAAGTACAGATCCAGGATATTATTGGGTAAACACCTATGACCTTCCAAGTAGACCTCTTTACTCAATTCCATCTTTAACAGCTC
>Ga0307995_1000764_pt1 | contig 21206 bp, 14 predicted proteins | sample EllFjometagen262_FD_203132 | JGI IMG/M metagenome (GOLD analysis project Ga0307995, IMG submission 203132) | Marine microbial communities from Ellis Fjord, Antarctic Ocean - #262 | ecosystem: Environmental > Aquatic > Marine > Unclassified | place: Southern Ocean | collected 2014-11-02 | reverse complement strand
GAAGTAAACGTGTCAAGAACTGTGGCGCCACTTGTATCAATACTTCTTGGAGTATAGGCAGGATGTGTATATACAGTGTTTGCAGAACTTATTGTAAAGTTCGGATAGGTTCCGGAAATTGTTGCACCGCCTGCTCCCGTAAGAGAAACAGTTTGATCTGGTGCAGAGTTACTAAATTGTGTTCCTGATAATGATAAACCAGAGCCTGCAGTATATTGAGTATTTGTAGAGCTTATAGTTACTGTATTAGCGGCATCGTTTTTAACTATGCTTACGTTTGTGCCTTGCGTAATAATACCTGCTGCTAAATCACGAATCTCTTCGTCAGTTCTTTGTGTGTTATCATTCGCACTAGTAACTGTAAAGTTAGGATAAGTACCACTAATACTAGTAGCTCCTGAGCCTGTAAGCGCAACAGTTTGATCTGGTGAGGAGTTACTGAACTCTGTTCCTGATAGTGTTAGTCCTGAACCTGCAGTATAAGTAGTATTATCATTAGGTACTGCAACAGTGTCTGTATCGCCGTTTGCTCTTGCAAGACTTATGTTACTTCCACTTATTGTCAAAACATTGGCCGCAGTGCTTAAAGCCTGAGGAGAGGTTGTGCCAACTTTATTCCCAAGACTAGTTGTTACTGCTGTATGAAAGTCAGCATCATCATTTAAAGCAGCCGCTATTTCGTTTAAAGTATTGAGTGCATCAGGAGCGCTATCTATAAGATTTGAAATTGCAGTATCAACGTAAGTTTCAGTAGCAACACCCGTGGCTGATTGTAGGGTAGCGTTACTAATGGTAACACCATTAATTTCTAAGTTAGTACCATTCCACCAAATGTACTTGTCAGAATTACCAAATATCATTCTACCATTTCCAAGATCTAAAAAAGCTCCTGCATAGCTACCTGCCCAGTCATCAGGGTCAGTAGTAGCATTAGGAATAGTTCCGCCCTTTAAACTAACGGCAGTCATAGTGCCTGCTGTTATATCACTAGCATTTAGACTTCCTCTAAGGGTCATAGTGCCTGCGGATTGGTCCCAGAACATATATCTATTGGTACCTGCATCTCCTAAGTAAAAGTCACCATCTGAGTTTAAGTGAGCACCACTACCTGTGAGTGTTGCACCTGCGATCTTAGCTACAGTGGAGCGGTCTCTTGCCTTTCCTGTACCTGTTCCAGAGTTAGCTACAGTAAAAATACTACCTATATTATAGTTCACACCAGAGGTGCCTGCAACAGTATTCCAGTTAGTGTTGCCAAGCTCTGTAATATAAAACTCATCAGTAAGTGTAAAGCTTCCTGCAGTTTTCTCTAAAGAAGGTCCCACACGAATATCGCGAGTAACGATTGCGTCAGAGTCGAGCATCTCTGTATTCAGAGTGCCGATTGTTGCAACTTCTGCCATAAGAGTAGAAAACTTGGCACTCGAACCTGTGATATCATCTACATCAAGAGTTCCTCGGAACGTCATTGTACCTGCAGACTGATCCCAGAACATATACTTATTAGTAGCAGCATTACCTACATACATATCACCATCTTTCTTTAAGTCAATACCTGCTCCAGAAAGTGTAGTTCCACTAATAGTAGGAGCTGTACCCCCACTAGGGAATACTTGTACTTCTCGCGCTATTACAGAGTCAGCATTTAACACATCAGCATCTATAGTAGTAAAACTAGCAGCTCCTAATGCGGCTACTGCTTTTCCAAAAGTTCCTCCAGTTGCTGCGGAAGTATCAATCTCGGTAGTACCAACAGCGTTTTCGGCTATTTGCTCCTTCTCAATACCATCTTGTTCAATCATAGTTTTTGCTTTCTTAAGAACAGCGTCAATCTTTGTGTAGACTTCTCCAATAACAAGACCACTTGATGTTCTATAAATTCGAGCAATGATTACATCATTTGCATAGTCTATGCGTATATTTGGAAGGTACGCTGATACATTAACAAAAGAACTAAAGTTATTTGTTACATAAAGAAGTGTGTCGCTAACTACTGCGGCTACTTTGTAACCTTCTGTGTTATTAAGTTTGAGGCTATCTCCATCTTTAATCTGACTTAAAAAAGCAGTATTAGACCCCGTAACTTTAGTAGTACCAGCAGCTTTGCTGAAAGTACCTGTTAAAGCTGAGCCATACTTAGTACCGTTTCCAGAACCCATATCATACCAGAAATGAGTGGATAAAGCGGGCTTATGATACTTAACAAGTTTCAGACGATCACTGCTATCACTCGCATCCATAAGAATATACGCGTGTTCATCTATAAAACCTCCTGAAGCAGGTCTACTACTTTCCGACCAAGTTATTACAGGTAGATTAGTACAACTTTGCTGCCATGCCGCAGAACTAGTACTTGTATTCGTAATAAGAGCTGCCCTATCACTAGGGCTTTTTACAGCGTACTGATAATTTTGGAACGTAAAAGAAGAACTTAGTAATCCAAAGCCTACACTTGTAGTACCTCCATAAGGTACTCCTTCAGGAAGGCGTGGTATGTTTTCTTTATACTTATCACTTACTACTACAACCGACACTGTAGGAACCGAAACATTTTGAAGTATATTGATTGTTTTTACAGCTATATTATAAGTACCATCTATTATTCCTTCGACACTCCAAGAAGTCTGATTACTATTATTAATTGTTATGGGGTTTTCTATTTTTGGAAAATCATGGTGTATTTCATAACCTGCCAAATGCTCATAGTTACCTTCAAGCGCACTTACGTTTCTAGGAGGGCTCCATTGTATAGTCAGCTCTTCCCCTATAAGATCAGGATTCATTACGCTAGTAGCATATACGTCTGTTACAGGAGGAACTACATCATTATGTCTTACTGCAGGATATACACTATCTGCTATATAAGTAGTAAAGTCTTCGTCTACTGCTGCGAACTTTTCATTATAGTGCTCAACGGCACTAATACCAAACTCATTTTTAGCACTTTGAGAAATAGCTAATACTTTGTACTCTTTTGCAGAGCCTAAAACAGTTAGTCCTCCTGCTGTTTCTGTAAGTACCCATATACTTTCTGCAGGTGGAACTGCAGAGAAACCAGTAGTCACTGTTATAGTATCAACACTATTTCCAGCAAGCGCTGCGGTTACGTCTTGAGTCTCAACACGAGTATGCTCTGACCACGATAATACTAAAGGGAGTCCTCCGTTTGTTAGACGAGCATTAGAAGCTTTAACTTCCGTATCTATATTCTGTAAACTTGAGCTGCCTGTAACAAAAGCTTGCTTTACTAAGTCACCTTTTTTGTAGTTAACACCACTAATAGTAACATCTTCCGTAGCAAATGCACCAGGTTCTACAAACATTATAGATAGCTGATAAGTACTGCCAGATATTAAACTCGTTGTGCTGTCTAAAGGAATAGAACTAACACTACGGGTGGTGCCGGAGTTTGATACTCTGCCACCAATACGTACTGCATACCTATCTGAATCTTGTATATTTATAACATCGCCCGGCATAAGAAAACTAGCATTTAAAGCAGTGGAAAAATTAACAACTTCTCTTTGATTAGCTGCTGTCCATAATTTCCATCGACCGTATCTCAAAGCTTGGCCTTCGCTAGTTGCTCCCATCGCCATTGCGTCCTGAGAAATAATTGTGCCAGTTTTAGCAATGTTAAGCCTATCTTCCACAAGTAAGGGAGAAGCTTTGTAGTTAGCCTCAGGATCTATCCAAGTAACAACACACTGATTAATCCGTGTTTTACTGCCTGTACCTTCATAAGAAAACGCACCGTCTATTACATTAGCTTTTGTAAAGTTATAAACAGGGCCTGAAGGTGCATCCATAATAGGGATTACTTTACCGTCAATGTAGTAAAGCATACTACGGAATACTGTGCCCATATCTTTAAGTACTTTATAAGCATCTGCCGCTTTAGTAAAGTATAAGTTAGAAGTAAACCGAGGCTCTAAACCACCTTTTCCATCATCAACGAGTGCGTCACAATATCTTGAAATTCTGTATAGAGCGTATTTATCAACATCAGTATCTTTTAGAAAGTCCCCTAATCCATAACGATTATTTGTAAGTATATCGTAAAATATCCAAGCAGGGTTATTTGTATAAACTTTTTCAGATGCAAAAGCACCATCCCAATCTTGATAAGAACTAGTAATAGCACCGCTAGTAATATTACGATTATAGCTAGCAACTCCGTCGCTAGTCTGTTCTCTTGTCACATAGTTTGAAGGAACGGATACTTTTAATCCTCTAAGATGGTATGAGCGTGTAGGTATGCTTTGAAACTTTTTGGTATCAAAAGTTACGTTAGCTATTGCGCTAAAGGGGTGTGTTAATATATCTTTAATAACACATGTTGTATTTGTTAAAGCGGACGCAGTAACTTGCGTCCAATCATGGAAGGTCCTAGCGGTACCGTCTGCTCTTATCTCTTTAATAGCGGGACCTTCATGGTCCGTTATTCTTTCAACTTGTATTTTAAAGTCAGAAAAAGGTCTAAACATTGTTAAATCTATTGTTTCAACATAACTAGCAGCATTTTTATCCATACTATTATGAGTCAAAGGGTGCTTTAGTACTTGAAAGTTTTCAAACGAGCTTTCTCCAGGTTTTTTAATTGCTATCTGTGTTCTATATTGAGTAAATGTAGGATCATCCCCTCCATTACCATTGACTGCATAGTGACCACTTGCATACGCAATAGTAAAACGAGCTTCATCAACTTCTTGTAACTGGCTAGCAGTTAGGTTGAATCCGGCGGCTGAGCTTCCTACTAAGACTTTAGCGGCGTCGTCACCTCCATAGTTATCACTTTGTTGCAAAGAGCCTCCAGCGCTAGGGCTGTTACTTATAGATGTAGATCCGTTTCCTCCTCGACCGCTGAATGGGGTTTGTGCCAAAGTGCCTACCCTGAACTGAGTAGTTACACCTTCGTGGTTGGTTGTCTGCGACTGTGTTATGGGGTCTACTTTTGTAACAATAGCGCCCGTAACATCAAACTTAAAACTACCTGTAGCACCTGTCCACGCCGCCGCTAAGGTAACAGTTTGTCCTGAAACAGATGAAATTTTAACTATTTTATCCACTTCCAAAAAGTAAACACCATCAGGAATCCATAGTCCCGAAGGGCCAGAGGCATTACCAGGAACGAACTCAGCTACAGAATCACTGGTTCGTTTAATTATCCAACCTTCCCCAAAAGCACCGTCACCAAATCCACCAGCTTGAGTCACTATACCTAGTCTTGCGGGAACGTGCGTGTCTACATCAGCAGGCGAAGAGACCATATCAGCAGTAAAAAAGCTATCAGTATTCTGAGTAGTAAGAGTAGCAGTAACGGCATAGTTATCATTACCCGCAGATCCATCAGTAGCAGTTACTTGTTTAGTTCCGTATCCTGCTCGTACAATTAAGTACTTAATTCCAGCTTCTGATTCTACAATAGGATTGTCGCCTGCTCCACTAATAGTGACAGAAGTAGAATCGTTTGTGAAAGCGGCCAAAGCTGCACTTTGGCTATAGTAACTACTCGCTTCTGAAAGAGGCACAGCTCTATCGTCGTTTAGATAAACGGAAGCAGCTCCATCAACAAGTCCGTAAATAGGACCTTCTGATATTAAATCTGTTACTGATAATGTCTGTCTATCTCTCGCTAAGTAGCTAAAGTTGGCGTCGAAGTTGGGGAAGTGTAAACCTTTAATCATTTTATTGGGCTCCTATTAGGGCTGTTGTTTGGGTGCTACTATGTTAATGTTACCTGCAGCATCTGGAGTTACATTGTTTATTGCGTCTTGAATAGTTTGAGTGCCTCCAGAGCCGTTTCCCCCTTGGCGTATATCTACAGCTATAGGTCTGCCAGGGACTCTGAGTTCCCCATAAAGGACAGGAATAGGGTCACCTTCTATTGAGGTATTTGCTCCTCCACTAAAAATATAATTAGTCGGCGCATCCGCATCTACAGCAGGATCAGGTGCCATCATTTGTTGCATACCTGCTAGAGCTAAGTTTATACTGAGCAAGGCTACCATACTACCTGCCGTACTTAAGCCTCCGGCTGCTCCTACTGCCCAACCAACCTGCATAGGTCCCGCGGCTCCTACTACCCCCGTTCCAAGCCCTGCAAAGCCTCCAGTAATAGCAATAATAGCAATAATAGCAATAGCTGCAAGTATTTTTGCTATACCACTTTTTGAGCCTGCAGGTGCTAAGGATATAGTTATATCTCCTTTACAGATAGGGACTATCAAATCTGTTTGATCAATGGTGCCATCTTCTGTCTCAACTATAAAATTTATATCTTCTTCATGGCATTTTCTTACATAAGGTAAAAACTCAGGTCTATTTGCGTTTATGCATTTAAAAACATCCGCATAGTCATTAGTATTGACAATAAATTTAGAGCCAAATCTTTCTCCTAATTCTCCTTGTAAATACACACTATGTTGCATAACGATAAACCCCACTTATATACTTTTTCCAAAAAGGGTAGATATTTTCCCTACAGGATATTCTGTTTTCGGCATGATGATAAAATATATCATCTCCTAAATACACTCCGCAATGATTACCTACTAAAGCATTAATTGTAAAAATGAGTAAGTCACCTTTTTGCATATTATCTTCTACTTTCTCAAAGCCCCAAGTACCTATGTACTCGTCAGTAAAGTAGTCTAAATCTTTTTCCCACCAATCATCTTCAAAAGGAGGGCGGCTAGGTATGTCTAGCCCGTTTGAAATATAGTAGTCTCTTGCTGCTTCAAAACAGTCATTAACACCAAACTCATACTCTCTTCCGTAAAGAGACTTATTAATTCGTATAGGCTGTAATATTTTCATATCCATTTGAGGATAGCTAAATATATAGTAAGGTATTCCTACTGCATTACAGTACTTAATGTCATTTTCACTCGGCTCAGTAGTTCCGTCAGGATGACTATGTACTATACCTATAATATCTGATCTATGTCCAATATTAATGTATTGTTTTGAGTCTATAATAAAGTCATTTTCTCCTTCTGCTACATTATCACAAGGAAACCAAGTTGTTTTACCTTTAACTACTGCTAGTACTCCACAGCCTTCTTGAGGATACCACGTCTTAAAGTGTTCTTCTATTTCTTTTAATTGATTCATATTTAATATTTCATTGTTCCAGGGAATGATCCAAAAGGTAAACGAGCAGCTAGATTCGTTGAGCCTTCTGGCTTTTGATTTGCACTTGTTAATACTGAAGGTTTAAACCCATATCGAGCTTTACAAGATTGTAGTGTTTTACCACATATTTCTTCTCTAACCCAGTAAGGGCTTGTGCCTGTAGGTATTTGTCCGGCTGGCACCGTTCCTACCGTAGCTTTCCATATTGTTACTCCATTATATCGAACAAGAGTACCTAATGCATAAGAACTTCCTGAAGACCACTCTGCCCATTTACGAACTTCTTTCCAATAAGAAGAAGTTATTGAAGGAGTTCTTGCTGTATCGTTTTCTGGTGCTGAGATCTTCTGGGCAAGTAGGCAGACCCAATATTGAGTTTGTGTAGCTGTACCACTACCTGCTCCTGAACCTGTTGCTTTAAATACAGTTCCAACAGTATTATTTGCAGCTCCTACTAAAGTAAAATTAGTTCCAGACCCCACGCTTGCTATTGTATAATCCAATCCTATTATAAAAGCTCCCGCTGTAGTAGCAGTAGCATTTGTAGTAACATAACTAGCAGTAGTATAATCAGCAGTTGCGCTATAAGCTGCAAAAGTTTCTGCAAGTACAAGAGGTTTATCGTCAAAGTCAAAGTAGGCTTTATGAGCTCTTACAGTCCCATCTCCATCGTAATTTACTGCTCCATCTGTATTCCACGTACACCCCCCACCCTTTCCGGAAGCGTGTCCTTGATATTTCCAGCTACAATACTTTCCTACTACAATACGCCTAGGTATCTGTATGTTTTCTAAGTCAAAGGGGGTAGCTACTTCATATGTAATAGAAATTGAATTCTCGTCTGCTACTCTATCAATTATATACTCTTGAGTAGAAAACTCTATTGGAGGAGAGGCATCTTGAGCACCTCCAACTAAATATTTTCTTAAAGTTTGACGACGTTTAATTCTTTGGCCTATTAAATCATCATTTTTAAAATTACCTAACTCTGTTTGAAATAAAGAACCTATATTTGCAATGGTAAAAGCTGGTCTGCTAGACGCTCCGTCAGCTTGTATCTCTAAACCATCTATTACCATAGGCATTGGAATATAATCACGAATAGTATGGTTAACCTGAGTTGCCTGACCTGTTCCAGACCCTACACCTGTAGCAGTAAAAGTAGTACCTGCAGTATTATTTGCTGCTCCAATTAATGTATAGTTAGTAGGATCTGCGTTAGTGCCTCCATTTATTATACTGTAGATAGTGCCAACTATAAAAGTACCTGCAATTACTGGATTAGCGGGCTCAGTTTTATCCCGAAACTGTACATCTGTTAAGTCAGAGTCTATGCCTGGGTGAAAGTATAGGGTAGTTCCATTTGGCAATGTTACTTCGAATAACTCGACAAGTCCCGAATCAATTTCTTGTGTTTGTACGTCTGTTGCAATTACGTTACTCATGCCTCAAAAACCCTTTTTAATGATACAGAAAGACTATAAAAGTCATCATATGCGTATGTCGTTGAATAATTTGTTGTTACTACTTTGACGTCTCTTTCGCCTGTGCGTGTAGTATTGTTTGTGTCAGGTAGAGTAAGAACAAAACTAGAAACTCCTTTCTTACCGTCTAAAAATGCAACTATATCATCAATGTCAGCTTTTAAACGAGTTGCAAAAGTTAAGGAATAAGTCTCATTTAAAGTATTAATTCCATCTGCAATACGCTGCTCATACCCGTCTCCAAAACTAGCAGTAAGTACCCGTGGGGTGCTGGCTTTTGCCATACTCCTATCAGGGGTTGCGTATGTTGTACCTGTATATATAAAACCTATTGTCATTATGCTGCTCCGTAGGGGTTAAGTATTCCGCCCGATCGTTTTTGATTTTGTAATTCAACTTGTACTGCTGCTGCTACTGCTCCACCTAGTTTGTCCATATCGGGGCCTGTGCTTCCTGACTTACTGCTTTGTCCATCTGTAGATATGTTGACTACAATGTTATTTGAACTGCTATTTCCGCCGCCTTTTCCTGACATTTCTACAGGTATAGACTTTCCGTTAGGAAGAGGAACGATTGCTTCGGTTCCGTGCATCATGACAGGATAACCTGAAGTTGACCCTCGTGCTACGCCTCCGGTGGCATATCCTGAAAGTTTTTTCCCTTGCTCAAATACTCCACCACTACGACCGCTCCCTAATTGTAGGAAGTTGCCAAACGGTGTGCCTTTAAACATTTGTAGTATCATCATTTTTACAATCATTGCTGCTAAGTCTTTAAGTATAGATACTGCCATATCTGAGAAAGCGTCTTTTGCACTTTTAGCACCCGTAACCATGGCCGTAAACGCACCCGCCATATTATCGTGAAAACTTGTACCCAAGTCTTTTAAGAGTACTTCCATAGGTTGTAGCTTCGCTGCGGCGTCCTCAAGATCGGTGACTGCTTGTACTGCTGCTGCTACTGCCGCTACTTGCTCCTCGCCTAAAAGGTTTATTAGAGCCGCTCCTTGTTCAGGTGCCAGGTCCAATATACTGGCTATGCTTGTCCGTAGTGTTCCAAGGATTCTAACATTGTCGTCAGTTACACCCGCTTGACGAGTTGCTTCCTCAGAAGCTGCTCTAGCAGCTGCTGCTGCGGGTGTGTCTATAGTTCCTGTGTAACCTGGGGCCGAATCAAGCATAGACTCCCCAGCTAGAATACTCTGTTCTAATGCAATCCTCCTAAAATCAGCTGCGGTATTTTTAGCTTTAATCCTTTGTACTTCTAGTTCTGCATCCATTATCTTATATTTTATCATATTTTCGGAATTTGCAAACCTTTGAAGCATTATTTTCTGGTCAAACTCTTGCTCAATAAGTTGGATAGTGCCTGCAGCTGATTTATCATTAAGAGCGTGTCTAGCTGCCTGAGCTTTAGCCTCTGCTTCTATTCGATCGCGATATATTAGACCGCCTCCAGGACCTTCCTGATCTGATACAGAATCTTTAATATTTTGATCTATCATATCCTTTCTAAGTTTGTGTTGTCTTTTCATTATATCTAAACTTTGTTTGTAAAAAATTAATTGCTTTTTCTGTTGTGATAGTATTTTCTGATCTACTTTTAACTCATTAATCGTTTTCTCTACTGTCTGAAGCTCTTGACTTAATTGTATTTTTTCTCGCAATGTGTCAAGCTCTATGCCGTACTTTTTTAGTATTTCTGTGCGTATTTCTTCTTCTCTTGTCATCTCAGTAGTAACGTCACCTAAATGCTTCGCTTTAAAGTCGTCAAAGGCTCGTTGATCAACATTTGCTTTTTCAATTAAAGCTAGCTTACTTAATTCAGTAGCTTTCAAGGTGCTTATTTTTCGTTCAGTAACTTCTTGCACATCTAAAGCAGCTGCCATTGCAGTATTCGCTTGCGTTGCTTGCATTTTTTGCTTATGCCTTTCTTTTCCTACTTGTGTAACAAAGGCAAGCTCCTTCTCGAGTTGCAATACTCTAGCATCTTGCTCTTTTTCTGCGTCGTTTCTACCATCCAGAGTTGTTATTTCGAAGTCGCCCCCATCGAGATAAGTATGGCCTTTCTTGCCCCTACCTTCTGCTGCTTGCGTTTTATAAAGAGTATCAAGTTCAGCTTGAAAATCTTTAATTGCTCGGAAATCAGCAGTCTGAGGAGCAAAGGTTGTAACTTGTGCCGCCATTGCTGTTATGGAAGCTTTTTGCAACTTACTTAAGTTTCCGAATTCCGTACCTAATTCCATCGTAGCTACTTTTAATCGCTGCAAGACTTTTTCTGAAACTTGACCTTCTGTTCCAATAGTCCTGAGAGCCTTTCCATATTCAGAAAATGCTTCAAATTTTCCATAAGATCTTTCTAGGTCTTCAGTTAGAGTTATTTGAGTATCTATGAAAACTCTATATTGTTCATTAGCTTTTACAAACTTATCATTGTCTACAAAGTCCCTAGCTTCTGTTTCTTCTGCTGTATTTTGGTCAAAAGAGACGGCCCCTCTCCTTCCGGTATTAGCTTTATCTAGTTGGTTATTCTTAGCCTCTGCTGCTTGCGCAATTCTTAACTTCGAGTTATACTCATCCATGAAACTTAACATTTTACCAAATTCGGTTTGATTTACGGCACCTGCAATATTTCCAAGAGCGCTTCCTATACTAACTAAACCTATTTGGTCTTGATTTTCTATCATAATTCTTTGAACTTCGACTAGCTTAAGATAGTCTTGGTTAAGGGACTGTACTTTGTCACTTAATGCATCAAAAGCTTTTTCTGTGTCATTAAGATCTTTTGGCTTAATAAATGCATCTTTGAGCATCATAAGTGCCATTACAACTAAAGAAATCCAGCCCGCCCAGCTCATCATCTTCATCAGTGCAACACTCATTTTTGCAGCGGCTCCTTGAACAAAAGCAGACATCGATGCAAAAGCATAGCTGATACCTTTAGTGGTGACTTTTGCATCAACTGAAAGTTTTTTGTTTGCTACCTTTATTCCTGCCACCATTCTTTCATAAGATAACAGAGCTTCGTTCGTAAACCCTTTAAAAATTCCTGAAATTACCTTTCCATCTTTACCAAGTTTTTTCTTCGCAAGAGTTAAAGAGTTTGCAAGTTGACTCGTTTCTTTTTTACTTAAAGCAGTTCCCGCACCTACTTTATTCATAATTTTTGAGGTACCGACATTAGGTGTTTCTTTGTTGCTCATTGCAGCTAGAGTTTGTTTTTGTAGAGAAGCAGTGTAGATCTCTACTGCTTTTGTTGCATCTAATGCGCCTAGTTTTTCAGCTTCCCAGTGTTGTTTAGCAGCTGCGGCATTAGCTACGGACTTTGTCACTAGTCCGTCCATACTAAAGCCCATCGCTTTCAGAGGGCCTTTCGCTAATAACCCAAAAGCGGCTATAGCTAATAAAGGTACGTCTGTAAGTACTTTTGCTAAAGACCCAAAAACAGGAAGTAAGCCGTTTTGAATTAGCATTATTATATCATCAAAAGCTTTTCCAAGTTGGGCAAAGGGATTCGCTTGTGAGCCCCCCATGACATCTTGTATTCTAGAATACTTTGACTCACTTTGAGACAGTACTTCGTTTACAACTGCTTGGCTCTTTTCAAATTGAGTCAAGTCTTTAACACTTTTCCCAAGTGTTTCAGCATAATTCTTAGAGGCAGTATCAAGCCTTAGGATAATACCTAATTCATCTAGTAGTTCTGGTTCTGCTTTTGTTACGCCTTTAATAAGGCGGTTGAAGGAGTCTGTTACATCCCTACCTAATACTGCGGAGGTATCTTTGGCGGCTTTACCTAATCTTTCTAGTTGATCTGTAGTAACACCTGCTGCGGTACCGATCGCAACAGCTTGGGCAGCATCTCTAAAGGTTATTTGAGCACCCGTAGCTGCTATAATATCATTTGTAAGTGTGCGCATTGCAATACCAGTAGCACTTGCATAAGTTGTTTGACCTGCTTGCATAACAGCTAAATCACCAGCTCTTTTAAGAAAGCCAAAAGCAGCAGTAAGAGCGAACATCTGAGCTGCAAAAGACGCATAGGCTCCTACTACACCGTCCATGCCCCTGGCCATTCCTGCAAAGTTTTTACCGCCGGCAGACGCAGTGCCTGCCACACCTTTTATGCCTTTTTGAGCGTCTCGAGAAGATTTAGCCGTGTCGTCTAAACCTTTAGCGGCTGCTTTGGCGCCTAAGCCTACTTTTCCTGTAGTGCCTTTGTCGTCAATGATTACATCAATTTCAACTTTATTCTTTGCCATTAGCCTTTTACATTATGGGTGAAATTTTTTCCACCGCCCGCCGATTTACGTTCTTCAGCTTTTCTTTTCTTTTCTGCGCTTTGTGCTCTAGTATTAACTATGATACTTTCGTATGATTTCATTATATATAAAATCGTTTTTGGCTGTTCTACTTCATATAACTTAAAAAAGTACTCTAAAGTATCCCATTTCTTACCAAAGTAGTTGCCAGACATTCCATCCCATATATCTTCTAATAACCCAAATATAAAAAATGCCGTCTGGACCTCAACGGGAAAATCCGAAAGGTCTAGCGGCATCTTTTCAGGGTCTGGTTCTTCACCCAGCTGTTCACAGATCAAGAGATATTTATCCACATCAATCTGGGTAGATTCTTTTACATAGCGTTCAAGAAGGGAGTTTATCTCCCCTATTTGTTCCCAGTAAAATTTTCTAGTTCGCTGACTGTCTCCGTAACCCAGGTATCAAAGTCTCCTGAATTTTTCATGAGTAACTCAGCATTATCCTGAGTGTATAAAAGCACGTCCTCACTGTCTAATGCCGAGATATCTACCAAAAGAAGCTCTTCTAAGTATCGATATTTAAGGCCAGACCAGTTTTTAATTACTGCTTTACAGTACTCTACAAGGAACTTATCTTCGTCAAGAATCTCTTCAGGCTGACGAGTTTTTTTACTAAATTTAGTAGTAACGCATTTTTTTCTTAATTTTAGCAACTCTTCTCTAGCTAAATAACAGAGATCTACTGTCATATCATTATAGCCTGGAAAGTCTAGTGTTACAGTTTTACTAGGAGTCATCAGACTCGCTAGAGAAATAGGGGTATCAGTCATTACTTTATCCTTTAATTATTTATTAGTGGAAACAAAACAGGGATGAAAATTCATCCCTGTTCTGATTTTCTATTACATAGTATAGTCGAAAAGACCTCCCATGTCAAGAACTTTTTTTACGCTGCTGTTACACCGCTACACCTTTATATACAATAACAGCTTCATCTGCACCTGCAATATCTGTAGGTAACGCACTGAATGTAGTCTCAATAGAAATAACATCCTCAATACTATGCGCTGGAATTTCTAAGTGACAATTCGGCAGGTTTATTGACATATGGGGGGCTATTGTAGAAGCTGGAGGAGTGCCGCCAATATGGAAGGTTAAGTCAAAGTCGTTTGTTACCGTAGTAGTAGCTGAGGCTAGGTCTTCGAACAAGTCTGAGCTTCCAGCTGATGAGTTAGACAAGTAACAAGTAAAGTTACCTCCAATAGTACGAGTACCAGTTACATGACCGATAGGACTATTTACTTCACCAATCGTGTCTGGAGTTAGATAAGTAATATTATTTTCAAAACTAACACTACCACCTGTCAGAGTCAGAGTATAAACAGCCGCGAAAGGAGACCCAGCCGCGTTCTTAACCGCTAAAGTAGTCAAACGGTTTCGAATAAAGTTATTAGTAGCTGATAAGCCTTCCGCAACAGTTACTGTAGGTTGTGAACCTTCATCAGTAATGTTTGAAGCAAAGCCTGACCAGTTAATAGTAGCAATACCATCAATATCAAAATCTACTGTTGCAGAGTTAACTACTGCTTTAGATAGCTTATATACTTGGTGGGTGCCTGCATTATAAGCCCCTGAACCCATAATAAAGTAAATTTCTAATTCCTTTAACGAAGATTTGTTAGACCCTAAGAAATCAATTTTCATTCTTTCGGTTGTAGTTGTGTCAAAACTTGCATCAGCCGTAGTGTTATAAGTAATATTATCATCCCAAGAAGCGTCAGCAGAAGCTGTACCTTCCGTAAATTCGGCAGTTCCAACTAGAGCTGCCCAGAGAACTTCCTCTACTGCGTGAACGGAGGCAGAATCACCATCCCATCCAAGTCCGGTAGGAACAGTTACAGCATCTACCGTGGATAAAAAGGGTCGTACATAAGTTGAGAAAGACCATTCGGCTGGTGCCATAGAGTCGTTGAACATCTTACGACCTCGACGCGATACACCCGCTGTGGATTCCATCTCGGACAGAGTTACCTCTGATGAGTTTGTTGCTTGAGAGAAAGAGAAACCATCTAATACTGGAATCTCAAAAAAGGTTGAGTCGCACTTTACAACCAGTTTGGTGTCTCTGCTAAAAAATAAATCATTTGCCATAGTTATTCTCCTATGTTATCTTGAAAAGACATGGACGTGAACTTTTGTTCGTGCCAGTATTTTCTAATATCGAACCTCTACGAGCATTTCTCCTACTCCTAGTGGTTCAAGTACACCTTCATCTGTATCAATACTAATGACTGTGATCTGTTGTGTATATTGATCAACATTATTGCGATCTTTATACCTAATTCTTGAGTTTTCTTCTATTACAGTTTCTACATCCTCTAGTAAAGCATCTAGAGCCGCTACTGAGTCTTCTTCTTTTACATAGCAGCGAATAGTTACAGATAGAAATCTATCTTTGCGTCCTGCTGCTTGGTACTGACGAGTCTCAGAGCCAGCATTTAAATGCAAAGCGGGAAACTCTTCTACCTCATCCCAGAACTTAAGGCGCGGAGACACATTTTGGTCTAAATTAGTTAAGTAGTATCCCGTACCGTCAATATCTTTAAACGCATCGACAAGGGCTGCTACTATACCTAGACGTCGAGTTGTGTACTGCCTACTTTGTTCCATTACATTCTCCTAGTGTAGAATCTTCCGGTTGCTACTGTTGCAGCTAACTCTCGAATAGACTTGTCAATTAGTTTTCTGGGGTCCCTGTACTCATTGGACCAGCTCCCTGAGCTACCGGTTTCAAATACTTGGTAAGGATCTCTCTGATAAGTATAGCCTATACTTGGAAAACCTTGAGGAGTCTGCATTATATCAGTAACTCTTACACTTGTTGCAAATCTACCTGTTACATTTTCTAGTTTTGGTGCGCCCATGTTGCTCCTTACAGTATCAGGTAATCTTTTATTAAGCATTGTTATCATAGCTAAAGGACTACTAGAGACCCCTTTGTTGGCTTGACGCTTTCTTCTACTTTTTTTACTTCCTTTGCTTCCTAAAGAAGCTACCGATGATTTGGCTTTGTTGGGCTTTTTCTTATTCTTTCCTTTATAGGAAGGATCGAGTTTATCTTTAAAGCCTACTAATTTAACTCCTTTAGTTCCTTTTAGCTTATCTGAAAAGGCTTTTAGTATTATTTTCTGCCTTCTAGTAATAGAGGAATCTGATCCTTCGCTTAGTGTAATATCTTCCTTCATTTCTTCAATTATAGCAGTTATAGTTTTATTAAGGTGGAGCACCTCGTCTTTATTATCTCTATTAATTTTTTTACTTTCCATCTTAATAGAGACAGTATCTTTAGGATCTCCTTCGGACTTTATTATAGACCACTCCATGGAGTCTAATACTTTCTGTATTTCTGCACTTAAATTACGGCCTGCACTACCTCCGTCTCCCGTAGTTATTTCAAATCTTCCTATAGTACTGGAAACTGCTGCAAGTCTTTGAGCAGATATTGAAGAACCTCCTTCATGTCCTATATCTAAAAAGCCTCTTTGTGCGGCTGGCAGATTAGATCTCGACTTAGCAACATCGGCATTTTCTATCTTTAATCTTGCCTCTAAATTAGCATTAAAATCTATTTGTTCTGCTTGTTTTACTTTCTTAAAAGCATTAAACACGCTAGAGGGCTTTTTGTCTGCTTTAGGGGATAGATTAAAAGTAAAGTTTGTTGTATCTTCGCTAAGGTTTGACACTTCTGTCCACTTTGTATTCTTCGGATCAAAATTTTTAAATGCCGCATGTAATTTCTTGCTAAACTTTACTGATTCTGTTTGTATAAATGCTTTTGTTTCTGCCTCTAGCTTTTCTACTGATAACAAAGCCATAAATTCTTGTTCTACTTGACTTGCAATATCTGTAGCATTTACTGTAATACCATGAATTCTTTTATTACTTGTAAAGTTCCTATATGTAGCAGAAGTTTTATGAACATTTTTTATTATCTCCTCAAGTAACTTATCTAAACTTTGCTTAGCCATTAGTAGTTTTTATACAAATCCAGAACCCGTTTAATATGGTCTGGAAAGCCTACATTATCACTTTGACTGGAAGTACTATTATTTGCAGTACTTGCGCCTTGCATAGTCTGACGAGCTTTATGCTCATCTTTATGATAGTAGTTAATTAAGTCAATTACTGCTAGTTTAAGATCTGCGGGGCAGGCCGCATATCCTGATTTATAAGCGACTTGTACCGAGCCGGGGCCTTGAGGCCAGTTCTTAAAAGTTGCACCCGTGGTACGAACAATACTGTCTGTATCAAGATCTAAGTAGTATTCATGTGCTCCGGTAGTCAGTGTAGTATAAGCAGCATCATAAGAAGTTCTTTCTTTGACACTCGTTATTGAAACTATGGGGCTTCCTTCCAGTTGGATATTGGTAGTGCTCCATTTAACGCTGATAGTTTCTGTTTTATCGGTACTGTAGTAGTCTACTAGTGCATTATTGCAATAAGTTTTTACTAAAGTACTTATCGAGGCAATTAAAGAATTTAGACGAGTATCATCCTTCGTACTTTCAATCTTTTCTGAAGTTTTATAATCTTCTAAAGTTATTAAATTTGCCATATAAGTTCCTTAGTAAAAACTTAGGGGAGGAAGCCTCCCCCTCGTTTCTATACTTTTAAGTATTAAGCGATGTAGTCGATTTTCACTACTGGCTCGTGACCAGTTGCGCCTGCTACCAACTCTTCAAATCCAAGAGCTTGACTAGCAACGATTACTCGACGCTGATTCATAACTTCATAATCCTGCTCAACGGTTACGCCGCCAAGACGAGGAATTACATAGTTACGAGTGTTAACACATAGAGCTGCTGGAATACCAACTGCAGGTGCTGCGAACTCTTCAGATACAATCACTGGAGTACCGTAAACGGCTCCAACAGTACCAGTTACTCGAGCAGCAAGATCAGATCCTACTTCATCAAGAGTCTGGAAGTTTGCATCATTCAACAGATCGTAGAAACCGTCATTACTTACAATGTAAGCCATGTCAGTTGGGTTAACACCATAACGACCCATTCCTTCACGAGCTGCTAAAAGCAACGCTGAAGTTAAACGAGTAGCGTCAGATACGTCCAAAGTAGTGCCGTGAGCAGCTGCATAGCCGTCAAGACCAGTAATTGAACCAGAACCATTGATAATAGCGTTCTCTACTGCGCGTCCGTGTGCACGAGCAACTGACTCAACTAGCATAGGCATCAAGTTAATGAGGACTTGCTCGTCTACGTTGTTGTCCATGAAAGAACTAGAGATCAAGCGATAAGCATTAAGAATTACTTGCTTAACTTTAAACGTGTTATCAGAAGCTCCACGATTTTCCAAGTTACCAGCAGCAGCAGCACCTGTCTGGAATACAGCAGGGTTAACATCTGGTTGGATTGGAAGTACAGTAGCTGCACCATTTACAGGCAGTTCACGGAACAAACGAGCTACTTTCAACTCATTCTGAATTTCTTTCTCTAAGAGCCTAGAAACTTCCTGATCAATGTCAGCGGCACTAGTAGTGTAATCAATACCAGCTTTTTCTTGCAGGTCGCGAGCGAAGCCTGTGTGCATACCTTTCTGAGTCATAACACCCAATAGGTGAGCTTTCAAGAACTCTGAGCCCCACTTAGATACGTCGCCTTTTCCAGCACGGTCACCAAAAGTCTTCTTGCTATTTTGCATAGCAGTGATTTCAGCTGATTTCTCTTCGAGGTCTTTGCTATGCTTAGCCATAACTTCGTCGAATTTTGCATCTTTTGCAGTAAGTTGTGCTTGTACGTCGCTCATAAGAGCTTCAACGCCAGACTGAATTCCAGTCTTAACTTTGATATCTTGTGCTTCAATAAATGAAGCCTGTTCAGCTGCTTTTTCTACTACTGCTTGCTCAGCTGCTTTTTGCTCGGCTTGCTTCATTGCGATTTGAGCGGCAGTGTCAGCTGCTACCTTTTTTGCAAAAGCTTCCAAGTCGATGTTTTGATTATCCATCTTGATCTCCTGATCTGCGGAATTAATGTCCGCGCTTTTAGGTGTGTTGTCACTAGCTATTCCCGAAGTAATAACTTCATCCTTAGCCAGAGACTGACCTGCTAGATCTACACGATTTGTGAAAGTTTTTTTGAAGGCTTCGTACTCTTCAGTAGAGTCAAAAGACTTCGCGAGCGAAAAAGTAGCTGCTTGGTTGCAAGGTACGGAAACAACCGATACCTCAAATAACTCAGCGTCCTTAATCATTAATCCGTCGGTTTCCTTTATATAATCAGCATCCTTGACTCGGAAACCTACGGAAAAGGCTCCAAGAACACCGTCTTTTACTAGCTCAGCTACGTTGCCATGTGCACTTTTACTAATCTTGCACTCTAGCTCCAGACCCTCCGGGCCTGCTTTCATACCTGTTGCTCTACCAATTGGTCTATCATAATCATGATTAAATAGAATAATTGGATTTTTTTCAAAGTTTTTAAGTCCACCTTTCTGCCAAGCTTCTGCTGAGATGGAGTCACCTGCGCGATCAAAGTCAGCCGTACTTGCCATGCCCCGAATCATGACAGATCCATCGTCATTCTCGAGAGCTTTAAAAGTAGAAGTAAGATTAAAGATTTTATTCATCATCTTTCTCTTCTTTAACTGCTGGTTTAATAGCAGGCTTGACCGCAGCTTTAGGAGCAGGCTTTGGTGCTTTAGGCGGTACAGGCTTAGGCTTTGGTGGAGGATTCTCCTTAAGCTTAATCTGTGCCCACACTTCGGGAAGATTCGTTTCCATAATAGCTAACATACGGCTCCAACTTCCAAAATGATTTAGTACAATACCTGCTCTTACAGGAGTTCGTGTTTCCATATGTTCGTAGTCATGCTTAGTAAGGACTTTACCCTCTTCTAACATAACCATTGATACTGCTTCGAGGACGCTACCTCTTTGTCTCATGCTTCCCATTATTCCTCCGGTTCTTCGACAGGCCTTCCGCCTTCGTCAGGGTTAGTTGCAGAACCAGCAATATTTGCTGGAACGCGGATTTCTTCAGTACCCGTTACAAAATCGAAGCCTAAGGCTTTTCGTGCTTCTGCAGGGGTTATAATTCCTCCGTTTACTAAAGATGTATAGTAAGCGGAAGAGTCTCTTAGCTCTGGTTGTAAGGCAGGAATATTAGTAATATCCTCACGCAACTCAAAACCAAAGTATCTTTCCAGTCCATAATTAATTTTTCGAACAATAGGAAGTATAGTCTCAAGATAATACAATCGCATATTTGGGCGAATGTTAGCATTATTACCCGAATCCATCATAATTGGAGGGATTCCAAGTGCCTTTAAGATTATCTTTTCATTGTCTGCTATCGAAGTTTGAAAATCCAAATCTTTAAAATTTACATTTGAGATAGAATCTACTTCAATTCCACCATCTAAGATGAGAGGTCGTCGACCACCTGCATCTGGACGGTATCTTGCTTGCCAAGAACTTATCATTCGTTCTTTGATTTTCTCAGAAAGTGTATTTGGTGATTTTAGTACTAAACCCGGAACTGCTCCGTTCTTGAAGAAGTTATCTTGGAAAGCTCTCATGTTTTTCATAAGAACCATAGTACGCATTGCAGGTTTTAAACGCGGCACTCCACGATAGATAGAGTGAAAAGAATTCTCTTTAATATGAATGATTTCATCTGGACTGAAAGTAATATCGTGCATAGTAAATTTTTCGATATAAGTTTCTTTACTAGAATGGATCGTTACATCAGTAGCAGGTAAATGATAGAGATGTGCTCCATCAAAGTACATAAAAATATTTCCGTCAATTAAAAAGTCACTAATTAAATTACGTTTAAAACTATTAATGTCTTGATAAGGGTTTGGAGACTTATTAAGAAGCACTTCAACTTTAGAGGCTTTAATACCTGGAATAACACCTCGGAAAGAGTTCTCTCTTGATACTAAAGTATGAATCTCAGCTACATCATCAACGATCATATTTACGCCGCGATTAACGATTTCTAAGTCTTCATAGGCTTTCTCATAGCTAAAGCTAGGCTCATGAGAAGGGGTAATATTACCTCCCATATGAAACTGTGCAGGGTTAAGTTTCTCCTCCACTTCTATCACTTTTTGCCCAAAAATATTATTATACCAAGCCATGTTTTTCTCTTTGAATCTCTACCCAGCGCATTTGCTTCTTCGCAGTCCCTAGCGCAGGATCTTTACCATAAATTGAATGCAACTTTAAATGATGTGTATGACACAAAGTCACCGTATCATCGTAAAGCTCGGCAGAGTGTTCTTCTATAAAGTCATCCCGAA
>Ga0307995_1000760_pt1 | contig 21238 bp, 20 predicted proteins | sample EllFjometagen262_FD_203132 | JGI IMG/M metagenome (GOLD analysis project Ga0307995, IMG submission 203132) | Marine microbial communities from Ellis Fjord, Antarctic Ocean - #262 | ecosystem: Environmental > Aquatic > Marine > Unclassified | place: Southern Ocean | collected 2014-11-02 | reverse complement strand
GGCCACAGACCATATTGATCATGTTAGGACGCAGCTGCCTTATGCGCTGATAAGCGGTGCTATCGCCGCTTTCGGCTTTCTCCTTGTTAGTGCATTCTTACTCTAGCCATACCTCTTAACAGGTAAGTAAGCCTGCCTAGTCCATCGCCCTGATTTCCGTTATAGGGATCATTTCAATATCTTTAAACTTGCCGCTAGCCTGGCTGCTACCGTCAATTAGATTGCCTACGCTAGAGTAAGTGTCGGTGACAAATACCGACTCATCGTTTTGGGTCTTGCGTGTGATTCCGAAATTAATCTTCTCTCTATTCTGTTGCGGTATCTGACTTAACAGGTTCTTCGTAGCCCAGACTGATCCATTCCTAGCGAAGTTACTAATTCGCGATGCATAGTTTATTGTCTCACCTAAAACAGTGAGCTCAACATGACTGCCAGCGTGATAACTGCCAAACCATTCCAGCCCCTCGTTGAGGCCTATATTCAAAAATATGTCGCTGAACCAACCCTTACGTGCCTGCCACTTCTGAGTGATTCCCTTCATCATCTCCTGTAGCTCGAGAGAGCACTGTATCGCGTTAAGTTTGTAATCGCAGTCAGGTTGCGGGAAGAAGTAATACACCATGCCATCGCTTGCATGCTTGCCGTAGGTGCCATAGTATTTTCGGAAAATTGGTGCGCTTTCCTGCCAGATATTATTGATCAGTTCGAAATATTCTTCTGCGGGTAATTCCGAGCAAATCTTTATCGAATTCTGGACGTCTGCCACCATTGCCGTGACTTCGGTGAGATAGGGCTTACGTTGCTTTAACAGCTCGTTGATAACTTGATTGCGCTTGCTGAGGAACTCGAGGAGGTAGTTGTCGTTCAAGACGACGGGGCTGTAGGTGAAAAATATTCCCTCGCGGTAGAAGCATATGTACAGATCATGAGGGGTGAGCTCGCCTTGGTCAACCAACAACATAGTAGGGAAGTGAATCATTGGCTCTTTCCCAGCGGCTTGTGTTGTCTCATAGACGTCTTTCAAGATGCCTAGCTGATTACCATCTAGGGCCGAGTAGATTTTCATGAGTGCCTGCTGACTCAGGCGTTTCTTGCCAGCTGCGAGATGCGGGATGCGGGATGAGTAATTCATGCATTCTATCGGCATCGACAGCCGATTCAGTCCCGAATAGTAGCTGTAGCAGGTTGCGGGATTCGAGATCGCCTGGCATGTCAGTATTATGATTGAAGAAAAAATGTTGGGCTTTATTGTTCCACCAGATCAACTCGAAGTTGTTGTTGACTATATAGGCTGGGCCGGGCAAATCCTCGATACTGCCATCGAAGGACAGATTCTGGCTCAGAGTAGGGGGGAGTGGCCTGCCTGATGCCCCTTGCCTAGTACCAGCGGAAAAAGCTGACGTATTTCGAATTCTTGTATCTTGAAGCGCGCTCCTGCGCTTCTCTAAGCTCCCAGTCGCGGAAGCTACAATTGCCTCGCTCTGTATATCTTCAGCCAAGGGCGCGCTCAGTTCCTCCGCGATCTGAGCCATGCTCATCCCTTCTTTCTGAGTTGCTGCACTTTCTGTATGCGCTGCACGGCCGCATCGTCGAAGTAGCCAAGGCGGGTTGCTCGGCCTTCATTCTCTCCTGGTGTCTTGATTACAGGGTTAGGGAGGATGCCAAGGGCAACGTAGTTGTTCAGGGTAGCTCTAGAAATTGCAGTAATTTCAATTAGTTGCTTGCTATTGAGCATGGGGCGATCACTCTAGTTACGATTTCGGCAGTATAATTAGACAGCATAGTCGTGCCAACTGTCTAATTAGATGGTGTAAAAGCACTGTCTAATTAAGTTGTCTAGATGTGCGGCTGAGTAAGACACCAGCCTGATGGCATTACTGGGATAGACGGCGTGAGCTGTAGAAACTGCTATCATCGCCTTCTAGGCAGATGTCTTGAGGGCGCGCTACAAATGGAATTTAAGCGAATTGATATACAGGAGGCTCGGGCATTGCTCGACGCAGCGCCAGAGAATGGTTTACAGGTTATCGATATTCGGGACGAGCAATCCTACGCGAATGGTCACATTAGCTCCGCGCTACATATCGACAATAGCAGCGTGCAGCCCTTCGTTGAGAGCGCCGATACCACCAAGCCGCTACTAGTGTATTGCTATCACGGCAATACGAGCCAGTCGGCAGCGGCCTATTTTGGCGAGCAAGGCTTTGAAGAAGCCTACAGTATGGATGGTGGTTTCAGCGACTGGGTAGTCAATTTTACCGATAAGATTGAAGCCGGATAGGGATTTTCGGGATAAGCGGATAAATAGACACCTATAATAGACGAGTAACTAATTGCGCAGGCCTAACCCCTAGGAGTTCGCGGATTCCTCGCCGTCGCGCTTAGCAAACATGCGTTTCGCGGTCATCGCCGTCACCATATAGATCAGGTTAATCATCGCCCAGGCAAATATCTCCAGCGCCCACAGCTCGTGAGTACTTTCATCCAACTGCTTGGCAATTACGATAAGCGCCCCCCATAGAAGCAAGCCGAGTAGCGGTAACCCCGAGACTAGCCCCCAATTCCTATCCCAGTTTCTAATAGCGGCTATATTCAGCACGGCACTACCTGCGGTGGCGGCGAATACTAGAAACGCAATTATCACATCCCAGGTGTTAGTAGAGCTGGCACTATTCGCTGAGGCGGCAATTGCAGAGCTGCTGCCCAGTACGAGCAGTATCAGCGGTAGCCCGCGGAGGCGAGTATTGCATTTTCGGTATTGCTGAGTAATCACAGATGTATCTCTTCGTATTTCGGTTTTTGCTGATGTAGCGGATACGGGATTAGACCAAAGCAATTCGAATTGGGGAAGCACTCTTTTATTTCTTGAAGCCGAGCATGAGACTCACAACTTGTCACAATTGAACTCCAATAGCGCTTGCCGGGTTAGTGCAAGAGTTTAGTACAATGGCCGTCACTATCTGGCCACTGTCCCTGCCTATTGGGAGCGGACAGCTAATCAAGTAATCTTACCTCGGGAGTAAATAATGAATACGCGAGTCACTGCAGGAATAATTCTGCTAGCTACATTAACAGGCTGCGCCAACGGATTGTCCACTGGTCTGGCCCCGGACATAATTGTAGCTGAACGCGGAGGGTTTGTTCCCGAAGGTATCGAGTATGACAATAACCGTAACCGCTTCCTCACCGGCTCGATCGCCGATGGAACAATCTACGAGGTGACTTCAAACGGCAGACTTGTTCCTGCGATAACGTCACCAGATCTAAATTCCTCGGTAGGCATCGAAGTCGATGAATCACGTGACACCTTGTACGTTGCAAACTCGAATACAGGAACTCCCAGTGGAGCGGCCGAACTTGGTATCTATAATCTGGCAACTGGCGAACAGCTAGCCATGGTTGACCTCGCCGCAAGTATTCCAAACAAGCCAGCCGACGCTGCGCATTTCGCTAATGACGTAGCAGTGAGCAAGGCTGGAGTTGCCTATGTCACCGATAGCAGAATGAAGATCGTCTATAAGGTGGACAAGTATTATCGCGCGAGTGTTCTCATCGATTTTGGTATCGATGCTGAATTTGGATTAAATGGCATCGAGTATCATCCTGCGGGCTACCTAATATTGGCATCACCGGGGACCGGGCAGTTCATTAGAGTTCCAGTCGATAACCCGCAGCGCTGGGCGTTGATCGACTTGGATGTTCCTGCGACCGGCGTTGATGGCATAGCATGGGCAGCTGACGGAAGCTTGGCCGGGGTTTCGAATAATAGAAGTAGGGCAGTGAAGTATCGCAGTGACGACAACTGGAGGTCCGCACGACTGACTGGCATGGCTAGTTATTCAGGGCAGTCCACGACGGGCGCCGTAGTTGGCGATGAGATATACGTCGTACAGCCGCATTTTTCTAATGACGAGCCACCAGTAATATTGCGCGCTAAATTTTAGACGCGCATTACTTCGGCTTAAAAGATGGATGCTTAGTACTTCGTGCTAAGCATCCAGGTGTCGACAAAATTCAGGGCTTCGAAGAGGTCCTTGCCGATAGCAGCAACAGACCCTCCCTCCATATCCAGCGCCTGCAGCATCCCAAATAAAGACCAATATTATGAGCTTGCTGGATTAACTCTGGCGGTAAACTTCTAGTGCATTGTCATACGCCTGCAGCTCTATAGTGGCCGCGCCTGACCAATTCCGCAGAAACTCGGTTTACAGTTTGTTCCTACTCTTAGCTCTATAAATCCGATAGTCAGTTACTAGATAGTCTCCGTGGTCTGTTCGGCCATATTGATCTACCGCAAGATGAATTCAACCGGCGCATTCGGTCCTAGTGGCCAACCTAATATTACCCAGATGACTGTCAGCGTTAGGCCTGAAATTAGCAGCACCGCAGAGTAAGGAAGCATCGTTGCCGCAAGAGAACCCAGTCCAAACTCTTTCTGCCAGCGTTGGCAGAACACGAGAATCAGAGGGAAGTAAGGCATGAGAGGCGTGATGATGTTTGTTGCTCCGTCACCCACACGGTAAGCAGCAGTGCTCATCTCAGGGCTGATGCCAATCAACATTAGCATCGGCACGAGCACGGGTGCGAGCAGAGCCCACTTCGCGCTCGCCGATCCTATAAACAGGTTGATGGTTGCACCGAATAAAATGATCAGGGCCATCAAGACGGAATCGGGGAGGCTAGAGCCTTCTAATACGGCCGCTCCTTTGATCGCAAAAATAAGGCCGAGATTCGACCAATTGAACATCGCCACGAAGTGAGCGGCGGTGAACGCGAGCACCAGATAATAGGAGAGGTCTGCCATGGCATCACTCATCATCTTCACGATATCGCGGTGACTCGAGACGGTGCCGGTAGCTGACCCATACGCCCAACCTGCGGCGAGGAATAGGAAGAAGAAGCCGGCGACCAAAGATTGAAACATTGGCGTGAGTCTGGCCTCTGGATTCGCAGCTTCATTTATAAGCGGAGTACCAGGGCCAACTGTTAGGAAGATCCAGAGCGCGATGATTCCTAGGCAAGCATAACCGGCGCGAGCTAAGCCCTTTCGTTCGCTATCACTCAATGTGAGGCTCGGATCTTTGATGACGCCGGCGGTAGTGCTCTCGGCATCACCCGGCTTGATCGGCGCCAATCGAGGCTCGATGATCCTGTCGGTGACATACCAAATCGATGGTAGAAACACGAAGGTCATCGCGATAATGAAGTAGGCGTTACCAGCGATGTTCGCGTCCCACGAAGGCTGGATTGTTTCAGCTGCAGCCTCGGTGATGCCGAAAAGTAGTGCGTCAAGCTGGCCGGGTAGAAGGTTTGCTGAGAACCCACCGGACACGCCGGCAAAGGCCGTGGCGATACCGGCGATTGGGTGACGACCGGCTGCGGCGAAGATAACGCCAGCCAATGGGATTAGTACAACATAAGCAGCATCGGCCGCCAGATTACCCACCATGCCAATAAGGGCGACCGCTGGAGTAAGCAGAAATAAAGGTGCCTTCGATACGGCGCCGCTCATCGCGGAGGCGAATAGGCCAGAACGTTCTGCAACACCCGCGCCGAGCATTACCACGAGAACATAGCCCAGAGGATGGAAGCTGGTAAAGGTTTCCGGCATATCTACAAGTAAACGTTGGATATTTCCCGCCGACAGCAAGCTTTCAGCACTAATCATAATGGCATTGCCCGCCGCATCGACCTGCGTAGGATGGGCAGCGGACACGCCAAATACGGCCGCGACGACGCTTATGGCTATAACAACAGCAATACAATAGAGGAAGATGAACACAGGGTCTGGCAGCTTGTTTCCAGACTTCTCTATCCAGGCGAGAATACCCTTCATTTCATTGGCTTGTGTTTGTATGTTCTCACTCATTATTATTATCTCAGGCTGCTGATGCTTGTCGGTCGGTTCTTATAGATAGTGGCATTTACTTTATGGCAGGGTCCTAACGGAGTAAACGGAAAAATGTGTTTAGCTCGTTTATATAGCTGGCAGGTTGTTCCAGTGCCGCGAAATGTCCACCTTCCTCCATTAGGGAGTAGTGACGCAAATCATACGCGGCCGCCACCCAAGACCTTGGCGTTATAAATATCTCGGCTGGATAGACGGCTACCCCTGTAGGCACATCGATATACTCCATAGGCTTAGCGACAGGTGTCTTACTGTTTTCGTAATAGATTCGCGCAGAAGACGTAATAGTCTCGGTAAACCAATAGATGGCGATATTGGTTAGCAGCTCATCTTTGGTGAAGTAATTGTCTAGATAGCCGCCTGTGCCCTGCGGCATGTCGGACCAGCCGTGAAATTTTTCTACGATCCATGCGGCCAGCCCAGCCGGTGAATCATTTAATCCATAACCTAAGCTTTGTGGCTTAGTCCCCTGAATTCGTTGATAGCCAACTTCATTCTGCATATAGGCAGTGCGCGCAGTGCGTAGGCTGCTTTCTGCCTCTGATACGTCGTCTCGCTCAGCTTCGTCAACCGGCGGGCCTGCTAAAACCATATTTGAATGCAGGCCTAGCAATCGCTCTGGGTAGTTGTTAGCAAGATAGCGGTTGATGATCGCTCCCCAGTCACCGCCGGCGATTGCATATTGCTCGTAACCTAGGCGCTGCATAAGACCGGCAAGGATATGTGCAAACTTCTCCGGGCTATAACCTGGCTCATTGGGCTTTTCTGAAAAGCCGAAGCCAGGAAGAGACGGCGCTATGACGTGATAAGAATCTGCAATATCTCCCCCGTGAGCGACTGGGTCGGTTAGTGGCCCTATGATCTTCGAGAATTCTGCTACCGATCCAGGCCAGCCGTGAACAATCATCAAGGGAATCGCATCGGGGTTCTCAGAGCGTTGGTGAATGAAGTGCATTTCTAAACCATCAATTTCAGTTTTGAACTGGTCGAATTGATTTAATTCAGATTCTTGCTTCTTCCAGTCGAAGTCGTTCTGCCAGTAAGCTATCAGCTCGCTCAGGTAGCTAGAATCGGTTCCATACTCCCAAGTGGTTTCTGCTATTTGATCAGGCATGCGAGTAGCAGCAAGCCTACGCTGAAGATCCGCAATCGCAGCGTCCGATATATCGATCTCAAAGGGTACGATGGGTGCGTTGTTTGCAAGCTTGGACTCAGGCATAGGCTTCTCATTTGAAGAGGTTTTGACTTTATTCGGGTTCGCTAGACTTGATGTGAGTAGATCAGGTTTAGCAATAGAGACCGACCCAAGGGCAATGGCTAGCATCGTGCCAAGTAGAAGGGTGAGTCCTGTTCGTTTAACAGATACTGCTGATAGTCTTGAGTGCATAGCTTACCCCGCAGCCGAAGCTGGTAGTCGATTCTTGGTTAATACCTAGTAATTTTCTATATCCGACAATGCTTTACTGATGATTCCTACAGCAGAGTCTATTTCTTCCTTACTAACGTTTAGAGCGGGCAATAGGCGTACGCTATTCCCGCCAGCCTTAACAACTAGTAGCTTCTGCTCCTGCAGGCGCGCAATCAATAGCCCTGCATCGGTCAGGCAGTAGAGCCCCACCATAAGGCCTAGGCCTTTTACTTCGGAGAGTAGCAGTGGATAGCGCTCGACGAGAGTTGAAAGCTCGGCCTTTAAATAGTCACCTAACTCACTGACATTTTTAAGAAATCCGGGATCGTTAAGCGTATCCATAACGGCGTTGCCAACGGCCGTCGCGAGTGGGTTACCTCCGAAAGTACTGCCGTGAGTTCCAGGTACCAACGCGCAAGCGACTTCTTCCGTGGCGAGACATGCACCAATAGGAAACCCGCCGCCCAGCCCCTTAGCTGTGGCAAGTATATCGGGGCTAACACTCAATTGTTGATAGGCGTAGAGCTTACCCGTGCGTGCGATGCCGCATTGCACCTCATCAAACATAAGTAAAATGTTATGTGAATCGCATAACTCTCTGACAGCTTTAAGGTATTCTACTTCTGCTACGTTAATACCGCCTTCGCCTTGAATCGGCTCGAGGATGATTCCAGCGGTGTTTTCGTTGACCACAGAGAGCAGTGATTCAAAGTCTCCGAACTCAGCTTGATCGAAGCCTGGGTCTCCGACTAGGAAGCCTTCGCAGTGAACCGGGTTGGCAGCCGACGCGATAGCGGCAAGGCTACGCCCATGGAATGCACCGCTCATCGACACGATACGATTCTTCTGACCCTGACCCTTAGAATGGAAGTAGCGACGAATAGCTTTGAAACCACATTCAATCGCCTCGGTGCCGGAGTTGCAGAAGAAGACGCGATCGGCGAATGTGCTCGCGACCAGTTTATTAGCCAGCTGTTCGCCAGGCTCGATGTTGTAGAGGTTGGAGGTATGCCATAGGCGGTTCGCCTGATCCGTCAACGCATGGATCAATTTAGGGTTGCAGTGACCAAGGCTGTTAACTGCTATTCCCATCCCAAAATCGAGATAGCGCTGGCCATCTTTCGTGAACAAATAGGAGCCCTCGCCACGTTCAAACTTCAGCTCTCGGGTACCATAGTTCTGCATGAGGGCAGAGCTCATATTTTTATCCTAAGTCATTAAATTGATTGGTTTGCTGCTTGCGCTGACGCTAAAAAAGCGGCGCCAGTTTTCCAGGTTAGAGTGTAGCATTCAATGCAGAAATTACAGATGGGAAACCGACTTTGTTCCTGCTCAAAAAAATACTCGAGCTTCTTGATTTGAATTCAGCGTCGCCACATCGCACGACGCAACTCAGCCTACGCACTAGGATTCTGTCCCGGGAAATCTCTTCATCGAGTCGGTTACTCCGAGCTTACTCAAGGGGGTATTTAGCCTAAGTTGTTTATTGGGTGGCAAACGATTGTTGCGCCAGCTTGATGGCGTATCTATGACTGTTGCTGGTTATGCCCGTGACATTACACAAAGTCCTACTTATCAGGATGCTTGTTCTGGAGGCAGTGGGCACGACTTCTCGGTCGCTCTCAGAGAGAAGCGGTTTCCATTGATAACCTTAAAATCAATCAGTTAACCGGGTTTTATTATGCAGAGTATAATCATCTGTACTATCTAACAAAGAATCTAGCAGGCTATTGGGCCTTCGCCGGTACTGGCGCCTGCCATATGATGCAGCGGTTTAATCGATTGGCTCTGTCTGCGAAAGAACTGCCTGATCTCGGTCTCCTTGGCTAATGCATCCTCATAGCCCATTTTCCACAAGGCGCTGCAAAATCCTTTCTCGAACAGTACGAGGCTTAGCAGCGTGCTCGAGGTGTCGGGTTTTATGTGTTTGGCCATCTGCCTGGGTAGTTCATCGTAGAATTCTGTGGCCAGAAGATTGATCTCTATGCTGGGAGAGATCTCAAGTAGCTCAATCTTCTGAGCGCTAACCTTCGCACTGTTTCTTATATTTTCGGGCATTTGTTCCAGCACATCGTTCATGTTGCGCAGAAACTCTAAATCATTGTCTAGGGTGTCGACGAAGGCGCTATTAAGCATATGTCCTATAATCTGAGAGATTGACGGGGGAGCGGTCATCTTGTCTTCAAGCGGGGTCTTCAGGCGGTTGCCGCTCACGCCTACGACTAAAAGGCGCGTGGCGCCTAAATGAATCGGGGTAGATGTTGGCGCCAGCTGGCGTACTGAGCCATCTCCATAGAACTGATTGTCTATTTTCACAGCGGGGAATAGAACGGGTAGTGCCGCAGAGGCCAATAGGTGCGCGTGACTGAGTTGGCCGCGTCTACCGATTCGATGGGGACCTTCCCAGTCCACCAGTCCGTTCATCCCCTGGTAGAAAGAAACTGATTCTCCTGTGCTATAAGCCGATGCCGTAATACTTAAAGCATCGAGTAAGCCTTTGTCTATATTACCCTGAATTTTATTAAGTTTTAGAACACGCTGAAGCAATTCAGTGAGGGGGGAATTGTCTAAAAGCGAGCGCGGGACATCGGCGCTCTTCTTACGTACCGAAGAGAGCAGCAGGGTCGAGGCGCTTCCCAACAGTTTGCCAGACTGCGGCGTATAGATCTGATCGCTACTAATATTCTTCCAGAGATGCTCGAGCAGTTTTACACCGGTTCGGAATCGGTGCGCGTGGCAGGCGAGGGAGGCGGCGTTAAGTGCTCCAGCCGAAGTCCCGGAAATGATATGGAAGGGGTTGCTAGCATCTTTGGGCAGTAGCTCGGCAATGGCGCGAAGCACGCCTACTTGGTAGGCCGCACGCGCGCCTCCCCCAGAGAGCAGCAGGCCGATTCGGTCCGAGTTCTTTGCTTCTAGCATCCTAATCTTACTTCTCCCTGGCCCGGCGGCCTGTCCTATCTTGTTAGGCGCTATCCGTTTCTATACTAAATGGATTTCTAACAGTGACTTATGAGTCTTACTTTACTTGTTATCTAAAATACTGCGGCTAACTTTATTCGGATTGCCCAATGGCAAACTGCGCGGTAGCGATCTATCATAGTAGCAACTGGCAACACGAGTCTGTAATGGTAACTCAAGCAAAGATAGATCCTCTTGTTATTGCGATATCTTCCCGCGCTTTGTTCAACTTGGAAGATAGTCATCGCGTCTTCGAAGAAGAAGGCCTAGATGCGTATCAGCAATATCAAATCTCCAAGGAAGATCAGCCGCTAGAACAGGGCGATGCGTTTCTGCTGGTACAGAAACTCCTAGGGCTCAACAAGCTGCTGGACGAGTCTCCGGTGCAGGTGATTCTACTCTCGCGCAATAGCGCAGATACCGGCTTGCGCGTTTTTAATTCGATTCAGCACTACGGTCTGGACATAAGCCGTGCGGCGTTTAGTGGCGGGGACAGTCCGTATCGTTATATCTCGGCCTTCAATAGCCATCTATTCCTTTCCACTGACGGGGCGGATGTCAGACAGGCGTTAGAGTCAGGTGTAGCTGCCGCCACGATCCTTCCATCAGAGAAGAGTGTAACTCCCAACGAGACACTCAAGATCGCCTTCGATGGAGACGCGGTCTTATTCTCTGATGATTCTGAGAAAATTTTTAAAAACAAAGGCTTGGAGGCCTTTACTGAGAATGAGAAGCAAGCTGCTAACGAACCTTTAAGTGGAGGCCCGTTTAAACCTATTCTAGCGGCGTTGCAGCAGATTCAGATGGCGTTTCCTCCTGGAGAGTCACCGCTGAGGACTTGCCTAGTAACGGCCCGTGCCGCTCCAGCCCACGAGAGAGTGGTGCGTACGCTTCGTGCATGGAACATACGTATCGACGAATCCCTGTTTCTTGGCGGGCTCGATAAGGGAGAGTTCCTGCGCGCCTTTGACGCCGATGTGTTCTTTGATGACCAAGAAGGGCACTGTGAATCAGCGAGAAATCACGTGGCAACAGGTCATGTGCCACACGGAATAGCCAACCAATAGTCTTAATATCAAATAGATATAGCTTCTAATTAATGTAAATTATTGAATATTGTATAATACAAGCCCAGGCCAAGTAAGATTACGGTCAACAGCCCCTGCAGCGTCCTTTCCGGCACCCGATTACTGAGGCGCGAACCCAGCGCAATCGCTGGGAGCGAGCCAACAAGCAGGCTCATCAGTAGCACTAGGTCTACGTAGCCTGCATACAGGTAGCCGAGACCGGCTATGAAGGTAAGCGGCACCGCGTGCGCGATGTCGCTGCCAATTATCTTCACCGTCCTAGTCTGAGAGTAAATCGTCAAGAGTAGCGCCGCGGCAAATGCCCCCGCTCCAACGGAGGAGAGCGTCACGCAGATTCCCAGCACGATTCCCATCGCGAAAGTTAGCCCAGATCGCCTCCTCTGTACAAAGTTCATTAGAAATGGCGGCTTATTTTCTACAGCATTATTTCTAAGTTTATTACGAAATATTAATATGATAGCAGTGATTATTAGCATTATACCTAAGCTAAATGTGAGTAGCTCTCCAAACCTGGGTGATTCCTGGAAAGTGGTTTGGCTCATGGCGGCGTGGACTAGGATTGCGGTAGGGACGCTCCCTAAAGCGAGTAGGCGCACGATGCTCCAATCTACGTTGGTTGCGCGATGGTGGGACAAGGCGCCGCCAGCCTTAGTTATGGCGGCGTAGAGAAGGTCTGTACCAATAGCTACAGGGGCTGGATAGCCAAACAGTAGTAACAGCGGAGTCATCAGCGAGCCGCCTCCGACGCCGGTAATACCAATGGCGAACCCAACGAGGGCGCCTGCTGAGATATGTAGGATCAGTTCCATATTGTTTTCGGTATGACCTGCACTCTGAGCCGGTATTGAAAACGCGAGGGTAGGCTGAAGGTAATATGCAATAAAGGAATATTTAAGAATATTTTTATAACCAAATGGAATAATCTCTGGGTTTCGGGTAACGCAAAGGAATAGACCATGAAGTTGCATCAACTTCGATATATCTGGGAGGTTGCAAAGCAGGGCCTAAATGTCTCTCAGGCGGCTGCCCACCTGTATAGCTCGCAGCCAGGTATCAGCAAGCAGATTAGATTGCTGGAGGAAGAGCTGGGCCTGCAGATATTTACTCGGCGCGGGAAGCGCCTCGTTGAGATTACGCCAGCCGGCAGAGAGATCCTAGAGACAAGCGGGGAAATCCTACAGCAGATAGAGAAGATCCAGTTGCTAGCTCAGGAGCACAACGACGAGCACAGAGGCAGTCTATCGCTGGCAACAACCCATACTCAGTGCCGCTATGTATTGCCGCCCATAATCCGTCGCTTCATAAATAAGTATCCCGATGTCGCATTGCAGTTACATCAGGGCACGCCGACCCAGATATCAGCCGTTGCGGTAGACGCCGGAGCAGATTTTGCAATAGCGACTGAGGCGCTCGAGCTATATAGCGACCTGCTGATGCTGCCTTGCTATCGTTGGAATCGGTCGATTCTGGTGCCAAAAGGGCATCCACTAGCTGATGAAAGCGAGCTAAGTCTATATAAAATATCCAATTATCCTATCGTTACCTACACTTTTGGCTTCACTGGCAGGTCTAAGCTCGATGAGGCTTTTGATGCGCAGGGCCTAAAGCCCCGGGTTGTATTGGCTGCAGCCGATGCAGATGTTATCAAGACCTACGTCCGGCTTGGCCTCGGCATAGGGATCGTCGCCAGCATGGCGTTCGATGCGGAGATAGATAAGGATCTAGTGGCGCTGGATGCCAGCAGGCTGTTCGAGCCAAGTACTACTAAGATCGGCTTCCGTCGTAACAGTTACTTTCGCGGCTATATGTATGATTTTATTGAGATGTTTGCGCCACACCTAGATAAAGACTTGGTGCGCAGAAGCCTGGAAACGAAGAGCAGGGCCGAAGTGGATGAGCTGGTAGAGGGTATAGAGCTGCCAGTGCTCTGAGACCGCTCCTTGAGCTTTAGATGAAGTTGCGCGGCTAGTCTTCGACGTTGCCTCTGTGCAGGCCACATTCCTTGATTGTGGCTTCTTCCCACCACCAGCGTCCCTCCCGCTCATGCTGGTTCGGTCCCACGGAGCGGGTGCAGGGTTCGCAGCCTATGCTGACAAAGCCCGCATCGTGCAATTCATTGTAGGGCACGTCGAACATGCGAATGTAATTCCACACGTCCGTTGAGCTCCAGTTAGCGAGTGGGTTTATCTTAACAACAGGGTGCTCGGGTGTGGAGAAGCTGCTGTCGAGCTGAACAACTGGAACATCGGCCCTAGTAGGGCTCTGATCACGTCTCTGGCCGGTAACCCAAGCATCTACCGTTGCCAGCTTGCTCTTCAGCGGTTCTACCTTGCGGATACTGCAGCATTCCTCGTGACCATCCTCATAGAAGCTAAACAGCCCCTTGGTTTGGATAAGCTGGCTTAGCCTCTGGGGGTCAGGGTGAAGGGTCTCGATAGGCAGTTTGTAGTGCCTACGGACGCTTTCAATGAATTCGTAGGTCTGTGAGTGCAGTCGACCGGTATCTAGAGTGAAGATGGCCGGCTTATCTATCAGCTTGCTCGCCATCTCTATTAAAGCTACGTCTTCAGCCCCGCTGAATGAGATGGCCTGGTTTGGCCACAGTTCGTTGACTTCCTGGATTATGTCCTTAGGCTCACTGCTGCTGAGTCGTGCGTTGAGTTCTTCTATCTCTTTTGTTGTAGTCATTAGAGTCTTCGTGGCTTAGGGGGCTATCCCGAGAGCGGGCGCGGTCCGCATTCTCGGCTATTTGTGGGCCTCGGTAAAGTGTGGGCGCAGACGACTCTCATGACCGATCGATTAAACTAGCTGGGCATTCTGCCGATAACGATGTTCCACGTGAAAAACTCTAATGAAACTAAGAGCTTAGACAGTCCAAATGAGTTCTTACACTAAATATTGGTGTTTACTGGGTCACTAAATCCATATCTAGTAATTAGACAGCTACAGAGTTCGTTGCGCCGCTGTTCGAGCTTCACGATATCTGCTAAATTTGCGTTGTTTCGAGTGGACTAGCACTTGGCCGAGACCGAGTGCGATGAAAATGCCGGCCAAGCCGCTAGTTTAGATGCCAATTAGCACGCACAATTGAATACCTAGAAAAGGAGAAGTGCACGTCATGGAAATCGCCTGCTTAGATTTGGAAGGAGTACTAGTGCCCGAGATATGGATCGGGTTTGCAGAGAAGACTGGTATCGATGAGTTGGCAGCAACTACGCGCGATATTCCCGACTATGACGTTCTAATGAAGCAGCGCCTAGCCATTCTCGACCAACATGGCTTAGGCCTTCCGGACATTCAGGAGGTCATCGCAACAATGGCTCCAATGCCAGGAGCTAAAGAGTTTATAGACTGGTTGAAGGAGCGATTTCAACTTATTATTTTATCTGATACATTTTATGAGTTTTCTCAGCCACTTATGCGCCAGCTAGACTTCCCAACGCTGTTCTGCCATCAGTTGGTCGCGGATGAGAATGGCAGGATCGTGGACTACAAGCTGCGCCAGAAAGACCCCAAGCGCCAATCCGTTAAGGCATTGCATGGACTTAACTTTAGAGTGATCGCTTCTGGCGACTCTTACAATGATACGACCATGCTGGAAGAGGCTGATGCCGGGATTTTGTTCCGAGCGCCGGCCAATGTTATCGAGGAGTTCCCGCAATATCCTGCGGTTGAGAGCTATGAAGAGCTTAGGCGAGAGTTCTGTGCTGCTAGTGAGCGCGATCTGAGCGTGTAAATGCTTTTAGGCTGACTTATAGCTTAAGAATATTCCTGTAATGCACTGAAAATATTGCTTATTTTGTCAAAGCACTCTTGATATTCCTGCTCGCAATCTGAGTCGGCTACGATGCCTCCACCTGCCCAGCAGCTGAGTACGCCTGACTCCCACAATAGGCTACGGATGGTGATGCTGCTATCGAAGCGGCCATCTGCGCCCAGATAGAACACCGTTCCGCAGTACACACGACGAGCCTCATGCTCCACGCTCTTGATGATCTCCATAGCGGCTAGCTTCGGCGCACCGGTAATAGAGCCTCCAGGATAACAACTTGAGAGAAGATCTAGCGCATCTTTGCCTGGCAGCAGTCTGCCAGCAACATCGCTTACCATATGATGTACATTGCTGAAGCTTTCTATACTAAATAACTGATTTACTTGGATACTACCGGTTACGCAAACTCGCCCTAGGTCATTTCTCAGTAGATCGACGATCATTAGATTCTCCGCACGGTCTTTCTCGCTAGCGGCTAATTCTCTTGCAAGGCGCCTATCTTCACCTTCTGATTCGCCTCTGGGCCGCGTACCCTTTACCGGCTGCGTGAGGACGGCGCCTTTCTCTAGGCTGACAAAGCGCTCCGGGGACAGACTCAGCAGTGCGCCGCTGTCCCAGTCTATATACGCGGAGAATGGAGCCGTGGTGGCGCGGCGTAGCATTAGATAAGCTGCTAGGGGTTCCCCGCTCGCTCTCGCCGTGAAGCTCTGGGTTAAGTTGACCTGATAACAATCCCCACTATCGATTCGAGACTTTATCGCAGCGAACGAATCCCGGTACTGCACAAAGCTGGTTCCGTTTGCAAATGGGGATTCAAGGCAGAACTTAATGGGTTCGGCGGCAGCCGTTTTATTTAGCGACTGCTCAATAGAGGCTAACGTTTGATCGATGCTGGTAGCTGAGCAACTTGGGTGCATTCTAAGCTCACAGCTTCTTTCCTCGTGATCGAGAACAATCGTCCACAGATAGATCCCGACGAATGCATCGATGACTGAGAAGTCAGCTTTGCCAATCAGGGCAGGGTAGCCGAGGTAGGCGATTGCCGTACCGGCATGTTCTAGCTCTAGCTGCTGCCTATCTGCAGGCTCTTGCTTGACTAGTTCAAGTGAAGGTAGATATTTCTCTTTTAATTCTCTGATATGAATCAGGAATTCATCGCTACAGATGGAGCTACCAAAGCGCTCGACCATGTTGTCGGAGCAAGAGAGGACACCATTCTCGACCTTCATATGGGCGATAGGTGCTGCCGCTAGGATGTCTAGCCTACCGTTGCTGCCACCATGATTCGCGCTGTCCAGAAATGCGGGCATGCCAAACCCGTTGAGCGCGCGCATATACAGCTCGCTGTCATCACAGTAGGGCAGAGGTCTGGTGTTTATGAAAGGCATAGGGTGCGCTTGCGGTAATGCGATGCTGGGCAAGGTTAAGGATTAATCAGAAACCAGAAGACTACCTTGATTTAGCAATTGGCGCAGTAGTTCCGCTATCTCGAGGTCTGCTAGTAAGTCGCTAGAGCTGCCGGGCACGACATCTGGGGCCTCGCAGAATGCGACGATATTCGAAAGCTGCTTCATTGAGAAGCTAACCATGGCGCCATCGACGAATAGTAATACGCAATCCTTAGCAGCAGACTCCATGAAGGCAAACCGAGAGCTAGGATTCTTCGTCAGCTGCACCCCATCATTTAATAGGGCGGCAAAATTTTGCGGGGAAATCTCGTCATCTAAGGGCTGAATGAGCTCGGGGTATTTGGGCTGGCTGACGTGGCAGCCGAACCACCCGGCAAAATCCTGTTTCTGGGCAAGTCGTTCAGTGAGCTGGCGATAGCTGGCGTCTAGCAATTCAGGCTTGATCTCAGCGCTACGCAGTCCAGCAAGCCCATCGATGTCTTCATAGCGTTGCGCGGGATCTTGGTCTTTGATGACGAAATCACTGAAACCTTCTATCATTTCAGCCATAGACGGTGCGCGAAATCCGATGGAGTAACAGAGGCTGTCGCTTGTAGCTGTGCCCCAGTGAGCGAATCGCGGAGGAACGTACAGGGCATCACCAACGCTTAGATTGAATTCCATTGTGGCTTCAAAGTTCTGCAGCAGACTCAATTCTTCACCAGGAACAAGTTCGGCATTGGAGTCGCATCGATCGCCGACCTTCCAGTTACGCTCACCCTGGCCTTGCAGAAGAAAGACGTCATAATAATCGTAATGGGGACCGACACTACCGCCTTGGGCAGCGAACGAAATCATGATGTCATCGATACGCCAGCTAGGAAGAAAATTGAATAGTGTTTTTATATCGGCTACGTCTTCAACCCATTGATCTACAGCCTGGACCAGCAGAGTCCAGTTCGATTCGGGAAGCTGCGTGAAGTCGGAATCTTCGAATGGGCCATGACGAAGTTGCCATTTTCCTGGCTCGGCTTCGGTGACTAGACGGCTTTCAACGAGCTCTTCGCAGGCGAGGCCGGCAAGCTCTTCGGGAGCAAGCGAATCACTAAAGCCTGGTATAAACTTCGATAACAGTACTGGTTTCTTCTGCCAGTGCTGCGCTAGAAACTGCGCGCTATCAAAAGCCGTATTTAGTTGTCGTTTAGTCAAATAGCACGCGCCTGCTCTGCTGCGTTTCCTAGATACTTACGCGGGGTAAGTTGCAACAATTCTTGCTTCGCTGCCTCAGGAATAGTGAGGTTCTGTACGAATTCTTGAACTGACTGTTGGTCTATCTGCTTTCCGCGAGTTAATTCCTTTAGCTTTTCGTAGGGCTTCTCGATACGGTATCTGCGCATAACGGTTTGTATAGGCTCTGCCAATATTTCCCAGGAGGAGTCGATATCGTCATCTATCGCCTGAGCATTGAGCTCGAGCTTCCCTATGCCTTTCATCGTAGCTCGATACGCTATAAGGCTATGCGCTAGCCCTGTACCAATATTTCTAAGAACTGTTGAGTCTGTTAGATCGCGCTGCCATCGCGAGATTGGTAGTTTCTCAGAAAGATGAGTCATGATCGCATTGGCTATACCTAGATTGCCTTCGGAATTCTCGAAGTCGATAGGGTTTACCTTGTGAGGCATAGTCGAGGAGCCGACTTCTCCGGCTACTGTTCGCTGTTTAAAATAGCCTAACGAGATATAAGCCCAGATGTCTCTATCGAAATCTATTAGCACTGTATTGAAACGGCACACGGCAGCAAATAGCTCGGCAACATAATCGTGTGGCTCGATCTGAGTAGTGTAAGGATTCCAGCTGAGCCCCAGTCCTTCTACAAAATCCTTGGCAGTAGCCTGCCAATCTATATCTGGGTAGGCACAAAGGTGGGCATTGTAATTGCCAACTGCGCCATTGATCTTTCCTAGGATCTCGTTAGATTCTATCTGTGCGATCTGTCGCCTAAGCCGGTGAACGACGTTTGCAAACTCTTTGCCCACGGTCGAGGGAGAGGCAGGCTGCCCATGAGTGCGGCAAAGCATTGGCTGGTCGGCAAAATCATTGGCAAGCTGGGCTAGTTGATTTTCGATCTCACGCATCTGATCGAGCATCACCTTGTCGCGGCCGTCGCGTAGCATTAGCGCATAGGCTAGGTTGTTGATGTCCTCGGATGTACAGGCGAAATGAACGAATTCGAGCTGATCGCTTAGCTCCGCGTTGTCTTCAAACTTTTCTTTGATGAAGTACTCGACAGCCTTTACGTCGTGATTTGTTGTTGCCTCGATTGCCTTGATGCGCTGAGCATCGGCTATCGAGAAGTTTTCGATAAGATCGTCCAGGTACTCTAGCCCTCGGTCGCTGATGACTTGAAGCTCGTCGATCTGATCGTGTTCCGATAGCTTCTGCAGCCATTTAACCTCGACGAGGACGCGGTAGCGCATGAGCGCAAATTCACTGAAGTAGGGAGCGAGGTCTTCGCACTTGCTCTTATAGCGACCATCCAGTGGGGAGATTGCTAATAGTGAATTATCTGAATCGTTTGCCATCGTGTATTCCTTGAATTTCGTAAAACTTGTTTTATCGTTGCTAGCGCCGGTTTCGTGTTTCTAACGCGCGTTTACGCTCAGTGCTCTAGATCGATGCGAGTAAGCGTCGCCTGAGTGTGCGCGCCGTTTCTTGCACGCGCTTTCTATAGAAGATGAGTCGCCAGCGACGTCCTCCGAGCTGATGCCATAGTACCGCCGATCTTATACCCGCCAATAGAAGCGAGCGAACCCGGTTTGCCACATAATCGTTCTGCAGGTAGTCCACCTGTCCCTGCACCTGGATGCGATGGTCCAACGTGCTAATTGTATCCTGATACAGCGTGGCAAGCTGCTCGAATGTTTGCTCTTGGCGCAATTGTCCTTCGGTTTTTTCCGTGTCTTCCATGCGCCAAGGTGTCGCGTTCTCGGGAATTAATAGCAGCGGTTGGATCGGCTGCAATCCATCGCGGATATTGGTTTGCATAATGGAATTTGCATCTAGCTTATTTCTTAGTAAGAGCATCCCTAATGTATAGCGGACGACACTGGCATTTTCTGGCGAGCGTACCTGGGTAAACATGTCGTTCAGGGTGCGCAGGCCTAGATTTAAATGTCCTAGGTTAGGATACACATCAGCTTCTGATCTTGGATTGAGTGCGAGCAGGGGATTCACACTGGCAATTAACTCAGTCTGTGAGGCATTGCCGTGTACGGCAAGCTTGGCAACCAGAGCCGCCGACTGAGCGACAGCAGCTAGGGCAATGACCTGCCATTCCCAGCGTGTCAGTTCATCGACAGAATTGTTCAATGATTGCTCCTCCTATACAGCGTTCATCCTGATAGAACACAACATACTGGCCCGGTGTCACCGCGCGCTGTGGTTTAGTGAAATCTACCTGCAGTTGTCCATCTTCGAGCATGCTTATCTGGCACTCCTGGTCTGGCTGGCGGTAGCGAATTTTGGCGGTACACTTGAGCGGCATATTTTGTGGCTGTGCATTTACCCACGCCGGCTTGCTCGCAAGTAGGCGGCTAGAGAACAACATTTCATGCTCCGAGCCCTGAGCGACCAGTAGCACGTTTCTCTCCAAGTCTTTGTCTACGACATACCAGGGTGCTTCATCATGATCAGTTAATCCGCCAATACCGAGGCCTTGGCGCTGCCCGTAGGTATAGAACATCAATCCCGAGTGCTTGCCGATGGCTTCGCCATCTACAGTTTCGATAACTCCCGGCTGCGCGGGTAGATATTTCTCTAGAAAATCTTTGAATTTACGTTCGCCGATGAAACAAATGCCGGTGCTGTCTTTCTTGTCATGCGTGCTCAATCCTAAGCGTGATGCAATCGCGCGCACTTCAGGCTTGTCCAGCTCTCCGACGGGGAAGAGGCTTTTCGCAAGGCAACTATGGTCTACCTCGCAGAGGAAATAGCTCTGATCCTTGTTGTTGTCTAAGCCCTTTAGCAGAAAAGTCTCTGCATCTACGGTCAGCTTCCGGACATAGTGCCCGGTCGCGATAAAGTCAGCGCCGAGTTCGCTTGCGTACTCCAGAAATGCTTTGAATTTTATCTCGCGATTACACAATACGTCTGGATTAGGCGTCCGGCCCGCCGAATACTCCTTGAGAAAGTGCTCGAACACATTGTCCCAATACTCGGCTGCGAAATTTGCACTATGTAGATGTATGCCTAGGCTGTCGCAGACGGATTGCGCATCGGCTAAGTCTTCCTTGGCAGTGCAGTAATCCGTGCCATCGTCTTCATCCCAATTCTTCATGAACAGGCCTTCCACCTGATACCCCTGCTCCATAAGCAGATAGGCAGCGACGGAAGAATCGACGCCGCCGGACATGCCAACAATTACCTTGCTGCCACTGTGCCCATTGTGTTGTGTAGTATCTGTCATGGTTTCTCTAGCTGTAATTCTTAGTTTCTCTGCGGGTCGGGGACTACTATCAAACTCAGCGGGTAGCTGACCCCTTTCACGTAGTCGCGGATCACCTCGAGTACGAGTGGGCTGCGCATCTGGGACTCTCGCTGCTCCAATTCCTCGAGAGAAATCCATACGGCCTCAGAGATGTCCTCATCCAGATCGCGCTCTGTCCTCGGCTCTATCGCTTTGGCAATAAAGCAGTGACGTATATAGGTGATGCCGTT
>Ga0307995_1000757_pt1 | contig 21279 bp, 18 predicted proteins | sample EllFjometagen262_FD_203132 | JGI IMG/M metagenome (GOLD analysis project Ga0307995, IMG submission 203132) | Marine microbial communities from Ellis Fjord, Antarctic Ocean - #262 | ecosystem: Environmental > Aquatic > Marine > Unclassified | place: Southern Ocean | collected 2014-11-02 | reverse complement strand
TGACACGGGTGATGACAATGCTCTGCTTGATCTGAGGGCTTGCAAAGATACCACTGCGGAGCAGCTCTAACAAGCGGGAAATAGTTGTTAAGCGATTGTTTTTAGTAAGTTATTTAGACTCTTCGAGCAAGGAGTAGCGACGCTTGAGCAATTCTGTTTTAGCGGCAACCCGGTCAGTGCTTAGGCGCAGTTGGTCTAGTCGATTGGAGAAGCTATCGACCTCTAGCTCGCTAGGTACGAGGCGCGCTTCCTCGGTTAGATAGTCTCGAACACCTCGGTGCATGCTAGTGCTCGCGGACTTGCTCCAGTCTCGCGCACTGCTCTGGATGTCGCCCAGCTCATTACTGAGTACATCGCCGAGAATTGGGGCTAGGTAGTCTTGCCAGTCGATATCCAACGACTCGATCGTCATCTGCAAATCCTGAACGAGTGTGGCATCGCCAGAAATGTCTATGGCGGCATCGGCCATTGCTCTGTGGTCAGATTTCGTGGCTAACAGGCTTAGCAAGCTTTCTGCTTTGCCCGAAATTGTTGCGTCGGGCTGTATGCCTAAGGTTTGGCTATCGATGGCGCTGAGTTTGATTGTGCCATCTTCGAAGCGGATGCTGAGAGAAAAGTCTGGGCTGAGGCTTACAACCTCGATACATTTCGAATCGAATGCCGAGAGCTTTTTTACGACATGGGCGTCACTACCGGCAATCGCGTTCAGTATTTTCTCGACTGGCAGTAGGGCGAGGCTTCCAAAAAACTGATTCAATTGCGCTCCAGTGGTTTCGTTTTTTGACTAAGCGCTAGCAAGTAGGGCGTGGGCCTAGATTGACTTGAAGCCAATATGGATCGCGCAAACACCACCCATCACATTATGGTACTTACAGTTGGTAAGACCTGCGTCTTGCATCATCTGCAAGAGCGACTCTTGATCTGGGTGCATGCGAATCGATTCGACTAGGTAGCGGTAGCTCTCGGCATCTCCGGTGATTGCCTTGCCAGCGATAGGCCACAATTTCGAATAGACATCATAGGCTTTGCCTACTAGATCATTGGTAGGTTTGGAAAACTCAAGGACTAGCACGCGGCCGCCTGGTTTAAGCACTCGCTCCATTGATGCTAGAGCAGCTTCCTTGTTCGTGACATTGCGCAGACCATAGGCGATACAGATACAGTCGAATGTATTGTCCGCGAAGGGCAGATGCTCAGCGTTAACTTGCGCGATGTCGACATTGGAGGCTAGCCCCTTGTCGATGATTCTGTCTCGGCCAACTTGTAGCATCGCCTCGTTAATATCGGCGAGGACGACCTGACCGCTCTCTCCGACTATCTTAGAGAAACGAATGCTGAAATCGCCAGTTCCTCCGGCGAGGTCCAAAACTTTATGGCCTTTGCGCAGAGCGCTTAGTTCGATCGTGAAGCGTTTGATGAGCCTGTGAGAGCCTAGCGACATGACATCGTTCATTATGTCGTACTGTTTCGCAACCGAACGAAATACCTCGCCTACGCGCTGCTCTTTCTCGGCTATGGGCACTTCTTCGTAGCCGAAATGGGTGGTATCGGTGGACTCTGTGGTATTACTCATGAGTGTTCGCTGTGGTTGTTACTAATTTTCTGCTGCCTAAGAAGTGAGCGTCAAATAGCTAATCTGACTATCAGGGCATGATGTTAATCACTTGAATGCCCTCTGGCAATGCTTCCCGGCTTGCTTTCGCCGCATCCAGCTTCATCAGGTAGTCATTCCAGAGTGCATCATGCTCGTCTGCTAGTTCTTGCAAGTAGGTCCAAGAATAGATGCCAGTACCGTGGCCGTCACTGAAGCTGAGTTTGATCGCATAGTTGCCGACGGACTCAAGGTTGACGATCTTCACCTGACGTTTTCCCGTTTGTAGAATTTCCTGTCCCTTGCCATGCCCGCGCACTTCAGCCGATGGAGAATGTACGCGCAGAAATTCAGCGCTGAAGGTATTGCAGGAATCATCGGCATACACCAGTTCGAGCGTCGCCGACTTCTTGTGCAGTTTAATATCTGTTGGTGCGTTCGTGGCCATCCAAAATTCCGGCGATTAATTTTAACTGTAGAGAAATTTACAGGATGTAGCGACTCAGATCTTCATCTTCGGCCAGTTCATCCAATTGCTTTTCGACATAGGCCCTGTCGATGACTAGCTCCTTGTTGCCCCCAATGGCCATGTCGGACGCAGAGAAGGAGACTTCTTCTAAAAGCCTTTCTATTACCGTATGCAGTCGTCTAGCACCTATGTTCTCGGTGCGTTCGTTTACCTGCCATGCAGTCTCTGCGATTTTTTCTATGCCGTCTTTGGTGAACGATATCTCCAAGCCTTCGGTCGCGAGTAGCGCTTGATACTGCTCTGTCAACGAGGCATCTGGTTCTACCAGAATTCGCTTAAAGTCATCCGCTGTAAGCGCGTCGAGTTCGACGCGAATTGGAAGCCTGCCCTGTAGTTCAGGAATAAGATCTGAAGGCTTACTGAGATGAAAGGCGCCAGATGCGATAAAAAGTATGTGGTCTGTCTTTATGCTGCCATGTTTGGTTGTGACTGTAGATCCTTCAATCAGGGGTAGCAGGTCTCGCTGCACGCCTTCTCTTGAGACTCCTGCGCCGCCTTGATCGTGTTTATTGGTCACCTTGTCGATCTCGTCTAGGAAGACGATGCCTGTCTGTTCGGTAGCTTCCACCGCTGCATTGCGAATTTCTTCTTCATTCACGAGCTTGGCAGCTTCCTCGTCCTTCACGGCTTTCAGGGCCGCCTTAACTGTCAGGCGTCGCGAAGTTTTCTTGCCGCTGTTCATGTTCGAGAACATGCTTTTCAATTGGCTAGTCATATCTTCCAAGCCGGGAGGTGCCATGATCTCGACTCCGGTCGGGGTCTCGCTGATCTTGATTTCTATCTCTTTGTCATCGAGTTCGCCTTCGCGTAACTTCTTGCGGAAGAGTTGGCGTGCTGCTGAATTTGAATCTGCTGGGCTGCTATCACTAGCATCACTAGCCTCCGACGACTGCTCCGTGCGCGCCTGCGGCAGGAGTACGTCAAGGATGCGCTCCTCCGCTTTGTCTTCTGCCAGGCGTTGCACCTTGTTCATTTCAGTTTCTCTGATCATCTTGATCGCCACGTCTACCAAGTCGCGAATTATCGATTCGACATCTCGCCCGACATAACCAACCTCGGTGAACTTCGTCGCTTCGATCTTAATGAAGGGAGCTTGAGCGAGCTTGGCGAGGCGTCGTGCTATCTCAGTCTTGCCAACACCGGTTGGTCCGATCATGAGAATATTTTTGGGTGTGACTTCTTCGCGTAGCTGCGCATCGAGCTTCATGCGACGCCATCGATTGCGCAAGGCGATCGCTACCGCGCGCTTAGCGGCAGCCTGACCTACTATGTGTTTGTCGAGCTCAGAGGTGATCTCGCGGGGTGTCATTGTGGACATGCATTAGTACCTGTATTCGATTGGGCGATCATCAGTTTCGATGTTAAGTTCATTGTGAGTTTGGTGCTACTCAGAAATATCCAACTCTTCTATTGTGTGGTTATTGTTTGTAAAGACACAAACTTCTGCGGCGATAGTTAAACTTTTCTCGACTATTTCTCGTGCGCTAAGATCGGTGTTCTGTAGTAAGGCTTTTGCTGCAGACTGCGCATAAGGTCCTCCGGACCCTATGGCCATGAGCGAGTCCTCGGGCTCGATAACATCCCCGTTGCCGGTAATGATCAGCGAGGACTCTCTATCAGCTACTACCAACAAGGCTTCGAGTCTGCGCAGAGAGCGTTCTGTTCGCCAGAGCTTGGCCAGTTCGACCGCTGCGCGAGTGAGCTTGCCGTGGTGTTTTTCTAGTTGTTCTTCGAAACGCTCGAAGAGAGTGAAGGCATCGGCGGTACCGCCAGCGAAGCCGGCAATGACTTGATCTTTGTAAAGGCGTCTCACTTTGCGAGCATTGCCCTTCATGACGGTGTTGCCTTGAGAGACTTGTCCGTCACCTCCAATCACGACTTTATTGCCGCGGCGAACCGACACGATAGTGGTGCCTCTGTACTGATCCATAGCAGATATCCTGTTTCTTGCGTTGCTTCAAAAAGCCGTGTGTTGAACAAATTCGTTAAACGACTGACGCTCCGATTGAGCGAGAGAATTCGGTGGCGATTGGAAATGCCGCTGCTTCTCGATCAGGCTATCACAGGCCAGGTATCATCAAACGCGGGAATCTGGCGCGCGAGCTTAGGATATGGGGTGAGACCGTGGGAATTCAAGCGCGCTGTGGCGGGGTAAGTCGCTTGCTAGCTACTGAATAGTCATGCGCAGGCTGGGAATATTATTAGTTCTCAGAAGCTGCTCTGCCTCTTTCAATATACTGCTGCTGGTATAGGGTCCTGATTGGACCAAGTAGAGGGTTCGACCAAGCAATTCCTGCTGCTTAACATTCACATCGAGACCTATCAGCCTCTGCCTATCGTTTTCAGTACGTGCAGAATCGAATTGCTGAAATGCCCCAGATTGCAGGATGAATCCGGGGTCGAAGGTTTCTTCAGTTTCGGTACGAATATCTGCCACAGCCACTCCTGCCACTCCTGCGGCCTCTTCGGCGACTCCCGCCTGCTGCGCTGTCAGCTCAACTGGATTGGCATCTACTGACACTTCGTAGGCAGGTAGCTCGGTATAGAATTCGAGTTGCAGCTCTTCCTCTGCGGGCTCTTCAGCAGCCACTACTGTAGGTGGCTGATTTTCGGAGGAGGCGTTGTTGGTAGCCACTTGATTGATATTCAGCGGTGGGACGTTTCCTGAAAGATAGAATAGGAAGCAGCCAAACACACCTAGTGCCAGCCCTACAATCACCCCAGTGAACATCAGTGACCATGCAGGGGGTGTGGCAACGGTTTTTCGCTCTAAGAGCGGCTCCGGCTTAATTTTGGCAAAATCGTGTGTCATGACTCTAGTAAGACTTCCGCAGGCCGCAGCCTTAATTTAAGTTATTGTTTTAAATGGCAATAATGACTAGAAAATTTTGCACCACCTCAATTATCGGTTGTCTGCCGGTAAGCTATAGCCGAATCAAGAGACTTATTTCCAATTCCGGAACTGTTCAGGGGTGCCCTAGACTAGATCTTGTGGGTCCACATCAATGCTGAACCTGACCGATCTTGGTAGTTTCATGCCTTCTAGCTCTGTCGAGAGAGAAGATAGCAGTGCCTGCAGGTTACCGCGTTTATTGGTTTTCAGCAGTAACTGCACGCGGTACTTGCCCGCTCTTTTCTCCATAGGTGCGGGAAGTGGGCCCAGCTGTTCGATAGGCAGGGAATTATGTGCAGAGAATCTCTGACAGAACTGCGCAATTGAATCGAGAAATTGCAGTGCGGGTTGCATTTCATTCGCCTCAGCCCTCAACAAACACAGGTGAGAGAATGGCGGTAACTGTGCGGCCATTCTTTCTTTCAGCTGACTCTCCGAGAATTCAGCGTAGGTTTTATTGGCTAAGCTTTGCAGCGTCTCATGGGACGCATGGCGTGACTGGATTAGAACCTCGCCGGGACGGTCGGCTCGCCCGGCTCTGCCAGCGACTTGTACTATGGTCTGGCCCATGTGTTCTTGGCCGCGGAAGTCGGCACTGAATAAGCCAGAGTCGGCATCGAGTATGGCGACCAGTGTAATGTTAGGAAAGTGATGCCCTTTCGCGAGCATTTGCGTGCCCAATAAGATGCAAGGGTCACCCTTGTTAATCTCCTCCAGCATTTTTTCTAGGCTGTGCTTGCGTCGAGTCGAGTCGCGGTCGATTCGAATTACCGGAGTGTCCGTAAATTGTTTCTGCAGGAATGTCTCGATTCGTTGCGTGCCGATACCCATGGTATTTAGGTCGTTCGATTTGCAGCTGGGGCATGTTCGAGGCAATCTGGCTGCCGCCCCGCAATGGTGACAACGAATGCTGGGTGGGTTCGCGTGAACCGTAAACTGCGCATTGCAGTTTTCACATTCACAAATCCAACCGCAGGTTTGGCAATTCAGGATCGGCGCGAACCCCCGGCGGTTGATAAAGACGAGCACCTGATTGCGCTGCGTTATATGTTTGCGAATTCTATAGAGCAGTTGTTCTGAGAAACCCTCGTTCATCGCTTCATTCGAAACATCGATGACTCCCATTGCGGAAGATTGATCGATGCCTGTGCGTTGGGTTAGATGCAGATGAACAAATTTACTACTTCGCGCATTGTGCAAACTCTCTAGGCTTGGCGTTGCTGAACCTAGAATGATGCAGATACTTTCCTGTCGTGCTCTGCTTACTGCAAGGTCCCTGGCTGAGTAGCGAAATCCATCCTGCTGTTTGAACGAGGAGTCGTGTTCCTCATCGATGACTATCAAGCCTGGATTTGCCAGCGGTGTGAAAATGGCAGAGCGCGTGCCAATCACTATGCCGGCACTTCCATCTCTGGCCTGTGACCAAGCTGTCATTCTTTCGGTCTCGTTTAAGCCCGAGTGTAGGCTCACCACAAGACAGCTGAAGCGTTGCTTAAATCGCGCAATGGTCTGCGGAGTTAGGCCGATCTCGGGCACTAGAACTAGGCACTGCAGTCCCTTGGACAGCTGCTCCTGCATTATGCGCATATACACTTCGGTTTTGCCGGAGCCAGTGATGCCATCGAGTAGAAAACACTTGTAACCATCCAAGGCGTTGCTGATTGTGGTTACGGCGATAAGCTGCTCGTCGTTCAGTTCGATGTCGAAATTTGACTCTGGCTCTAGCGGCTCGAAAGGCGCTGCGGCTGCCTCTGTCCGAGAATGTTCTTCAATCAGGTTCTTTTGTAGTAGCTGCGCTAGCAGCGGCTTGCTGAATCCGGCTTGTCGTAATTTGGATTCGGTGACTTCTCCTGCCGAACGAATAAAGCCAAGCAGGGCTTGCTGTTTCACTGCGCGACTTAGCAAACTCGCCTCATCAGTTGAGGGTTCTCTAGCGGTCCAGAGCTTACTATTTTCTCGTAGGGGGATGCCGTTGCGTAGCTTGGCGGGTAGTGCGGCAGCAAAGACCTCGCCTACCGGGTGTTGATAATAGTTTGCCGCCCAGAGAAGTATTTTAAAAATGGCATCGCTCAGTAGCGGCTCGGTATCTAACGAGGCGAGGATGGGCTTTAGCTTCTTCTTCTCCAGGGTGGAACTATTGGCGACCGCTACTACGATGCCGATTAGTTGCTGCCTGCCGAATGAAACCCTCACTCGTATTCCGGCTCGAGGCTCAGGCGAAGTTTGTTGCTGCGGCAAGGGGAGGTAGTCGAAGACTCTGCGCAGAGGAGAGGGTACGGCGACTTGTAAGACCTTGCCGTGGTATTTTGCTTTAGCTTCGACTGACATTTTCGGTGACACTGTAAAGTGGCTTGATCGGAATCGCATAGTAAGATCAAAAGGATTAGCAAACAACACGCGCTTAGGATTTGAGGGTCAGGCTGCTGAGGTGCAGAGCTGTATGCCCAGGCAAGCGAACCCTTCGATGCCTTGCGCGCCTATACCGATAGTTTATACTTCAGCGGGTTTCCGTCCTGCATGAGCGCGATGGCTAAAGAACCGTTGCAAGGATAAGAAAATGACATCACAGTCCCCGCCAGCAGAATTACTCGCCGCGAGAGAACAGATCGATGCTATTGATCGGAAGTTGGTTGAGCTGCTTGGAAAACGCTTTGAGTCTACTCATCAGGTTGGCCTATTAAAGGCAAGCCAGGCACTCGAGCCGGTCGACGCCATTCGAGAGGCCGAGAAGCTGGCCGAGCTGAGTGCACTCTGCGAGCAGCACACTCTGAACCCCGCGCTGGTTACGGAGCTGTTCAGCAAGATCATGGCAGAGGTCGTGAAAAACCACCGTCAGTTGCGTGAATAGCCCTGCTGGCGCGCACTATCTACCCTTGTTTTAGCGGACTACTTGCGTCTTTTTCCTTCTCTGTTAGAATGCACGCCCCCAGATGGGTATGCCGTACAAAATAGGCGATTCTGGGTGAAAAGCAGATGTGGTGCAGCAGCGAACAAACGACTGCCGTGGCGACATTAACTAAGAGGAAATATCATGAAACCCGGAATTCATCCAAAATACGAAGCCATGAAAGCTACTTGTAGCTGTGGCAATGTGATCGAGACCAAGTCCACTCTGGGCAAAGACATTCTTGTTGAAGTATGTTCTCAGTGCCACCCGTTTTATACGGGCAAGCAGAAGGTATTGGACAGCGGTGGTCGAGTAGATCGATTTAAGCAGCGATTTGGTGCTAGACGAGTTTAAGCCTCTTAGGTTTAAATCAGCTAGGCTAGAAGATCGTTTCCGTAGAAAGCTCCTCGTTTTCTTCGCTTGCAGGATCAATACTTGGTAACAACGCGCCGTCAGCTGTCGGCGCGTTTTCCGTTCTGAAATACTCAAATATTGTATCAGGCTCGCCCGGCGTAGCTGGTGCTCCCGTTGTCTTGTTGATGAGGCGATCTTCGATTCCATCGGGGCGTTTCATCGTATTCTCAGGCATACCCTCTAGGGCAACCTTCATGAAGTCGATCCAAATGGGTACGGCAATCGTTGCCCCTTGCTCTCTCTCCCCTAGTGGCTCTGGCTGATCGAAGCCGATAAATACCGTAGTGGCGATGTCCCTATTGAAGCCCGAGAACCAGAGTTCCTGTGGTCCATTCGTAGTGCCGGTCTTGCCCATGAGGTCGCCGCGACCTATATCTCTATTGACTCTCGCTCCACTGCCTTCTTCGATGACGGAGCGCAGCATAGAGTTGAGGATGAATGCGACCTGCGGGTCTATGATGCGTGGTGCTGGAATTATTTCTGCGACGGCATCATCTACTAATGCTTGGCAGTTTTCACAGACTGTAACCGGCGTTGCTTTATAGACAGCGCCACCAGATAAGTTAGATATTTCCTTGATAAACCAGGGCTCGACTTTGTAGCCGCCGTTCGCAATAGCCGAGTAGGCAGTAACGATCTCGAGAGGTTGAACGTCCTGGCTGCCAAGCGCCACGGTAAGATCATTGCGTGGGAAGTTCTGTGTCTGAAAGCCAAACTTAGCCGCGAACGCGAGAACTTTGTCGTCGCCGACCTGGTCGTACAATCTCACTGCAGGTACATTTCGTGATTCCTTCAAGGCGTAACGCAGAGTGATAGGGCCTAGGAAATTGTTTTCATAGTTGTTCGGTCGATAGCCGCCCCGAGAAATAGGTGCGTCGTTGATAGTTGTTGCAGCCGAATAGCCCTGTTCTAGTGCGGTGCCATAGAGGAAGGGCTTGAAGTTTGAGCCAGGGGGTCTAGGGGTGATGACACGGTTTACTTGGCTGCGGCTGAAATCATAGCCGCCAACCAAAGCAATGATTTCGCCATTGCTTGGAGACATGGAGACGAGTGCGCCTTGAATTTCCGGTACTTGCCCAAGTTGCCATTCTCCGCCAACGTTCCTAAGGCGAATCAGGTCGCCAGTCTGAACCGCGTCGCTCGCCACCTGTGGCGGCGGCCAAGCATCGTTCCGGGAATTGAATCTATTGGCCCAGCTAATGCCGCCCCATTCTACTTTCGCTGTTTCCCCTGACTTTAGAACTGCTTCGAAACTCAGGTCATCTACAGATGTGACGATTGCTGGTTGCTGGTTCCCAAGCGCCGACACTGGCTGCAGTTCCTCTATCCAGGCCGGTCGTGCATCACCGCTGGAGTCTGCATAGAGTTCCTGTGGGTAGTTTGCGGTTGCGCCTCGATAGCCGTGTCGCTTGTCGTAGTAGTTTTCCAATCCATCTACCAGCGCTTTATTCGCAGCCAGTTGCTTATCGCCATCGATAGTCGTTACTACTTCGAAGCCCTGACTGTAGGCCTCTTCGCCATGTTCTTCGTAAAGCTGTTGGCGAACCATTTCCGCGACATAGGGTGCTGAGACCTCGATATCACGATTGCGGCGGCGAGCGGTGATTGGTGAGCTATCGGCCTCAGCGAATTCCGGCTGATTGATCATTCCCTGCCTGAGCATATTCGCGAGTCGGACTCGGCGGCGTTCGATTGATCGCGTCGGATTACTCAAGGGGTTGCAGGCAGAGGGGCAGGGCAGCAATGAAACCATCATGGCGGCCTCCGCTAGCGAGAGCTCGTTAACTTCCTTGCCATAATAGACATAGGCGGCTGCACCGATGCCATCGGCACCGGCACCAAAGTAGGCGGTATTTAGATACAGTGTTAGGACTTCTTCTTTAGTGAGTTCTCTTTCAATCTGCAGGGCAAAGGGAATCGATTTGATCTTTCGCAGGTAGACATTGTCGCTATCGAACGAAAGGTTATTCGTAAGCTGCATGGTAATAGTACTGCCGCCGCCCAGATTGACCCCGCGAATGATGCCGTAAAACCCGCGCACCAAGCTTTGTAGGTCAACACCGGGGTGAGAATAGTAGCGCAAGTCTTCTGTCGCTATGAGTGCGTCGGTAAGTAGAGAGGGAATGTCTCCGTAGTCCACTGGGTCTCGTCGATTTCCGATCTCGTCGATTAGGCGCCTGTCGGAGGTGTATATTCGTAGCGGTGTTTCAAGCTGAACGTTGCGATAGGTTTCTGCAGCTGGAAGCAGTGGCGCCAGATAGAGATAGGCTGCAGAGGCGACCATCACTGCGCCAGCCATCCCAGCCGCCGCTATTGTGGCTGTCCATTTGAGAATTTTCTGAATCTTTATCTGCACGGGTAACTTGAGTCTCGAAGATTAGCTGCCGGCTGAGAGGCATTTTCCACATAATGTGGGTAGAAACGAGCACTGAGCCACATAATTGGCCTCAGCGGCTTGATACGGGGCTTCAAGCGAACTAATTATACACTCGGCATCCAAAATTGCCTTGTTATTCTGGGACTTGATGCCACCCTATGCCAGGTCGGGGTGAATACGTTGCTGGCAGCGGAGTCTCTCGAAAAGAAATTTGGAGAACTGTGATTAGCAAATCTGCTCAAATATTGATCACTTCGAGAGTGGGCTGAGCAATTGCCTCCAATTTCATTCAATATCGGCAGAAGCCACTGCTAATCTGCGATTCGAGCGATTGCTAAGGAGTGCAAACGTGACCTGCTTCAAAGAATTTCGTACAGGCTTGCTGCATTATTTAATGGTAAAGTTGTTTGTTCTGAATGTCGGATAATCAATTGATAACTATAAAAATTTTATTGCCGGCCGATACTGAAATCTGGAACATTGAAATTTGCAGATGGTTTCGCTAAGGTTTTGTTACCATTAGTAATATTTTTCTGGCATGGGATTGAACTGGCCCAATGACTCGCAACGTAAGGGTCGGACAGTCGTCTCATTCTAGGAAGTCGGTCGAGTTAAGAGCAGTTCCTACCTAGATCGATCGTTTTATTCGGCGTTTTCCTGGCACCAGCGATCCAGTTTCGGTAGTTCCTATTTCATCGAAGCAACCAAGTGACGAGCAAGCTGTAGTCTGAGTGTGTAGTGTATGAGCTATTCTGGAAATTTATTCCTTGTTGGGCCAATGGGTGTTGGTAAGACTACGATCGGGCGGGTACTTGCCGATTCGCTTGGCTTGGAATTTTTTGACTCCGATCGCGAAATAGAGGCAACTACTGGGGCCGACATACCTTGGATTTTCGATGTGGAAGGCGAGAGCGGATTTCGAATTCGTGAAACGCGGATGATCGAACAACTTACTCAGAACAAAAACATTGTGTTGGCGACTGGAGGCGGTGCTGTCATCTCGGCGGAAAATCGTGAATGGCTGAAGGCTAGAGGTGTCGTAGTCTATTTGCGCGCACCTATAAGCCAGCAGGTCGAAAGGACGAGCCGCGATAAAACCCGACCGTTGTTACAAACACCTAACCCTGAGCAGAAAATTCGTGAGTTGATGGAAATTCGCGAGCCGCTCTATCAGGAAGTTGCGGACATGGTTGTGAATACTTATCGAAGAAATCCGAAGACCGTTAGTCAGGAAATTTGTAAGCAGCTTAAAGTTGAATTGGGCGGTTCGCAGGCAGAGTAGTTTCTGCTTAGAGTCGTTGATCAAAATCTGGAATAGAGAATAATGATTACTGTAGACGTTGAACTAGGTGAAAGATCCTATCCAATTTTCATTGGTAAGGGCTTGCTCAGCAAGGCAGAGCTTGTAGCACCTTACCTAGGAAAGGGTCGGATCGTTATAGTCAGTAACGATGTGGTTGCTCCTCTTTATATGAATAAGGCGAAGCAGCTATTTCCTGAGCAGGATGTCTCGGAGATCGTTCTTCCAGACGGCGAGGCGCATAAGAATCTCGATGCGATAAGCCACATTTACAACATCTTACTTGCCGGTAAATTCGACCGGAATACCCTATTAATCGCACTAGGCGGCGGGGTTGTGGGCGACATTACTGGGTTTGCCGCGGCGACCTATCTACGTGGAATTAACTTCATTCAGATTCCGACCACACTGCTGGCGCAGGTGGACTCGTCGGTAGGGGGGAAGACCGGAGTGAACCATCCTCTGGGTAAAAATATGATCGGTGCGTTCTATCAGCCCCGCTGTGTGCTAGCTGATACCGACGTATTGAGCACGCTGCCGCAACGCGAAGTGAAAGCGGGTCTAGCAGAGGTGCTCAAATATGGGCTCGTCTATGACGCCAAGTTTTTTGACTGGCTTGAGGCAAACAGCCGTGGCATTGGCGAGTCTGATTCAGCACTGTTGTCGCAGACAATCAGAACCTGTTGCGAAATTAAAGCCGAAGTTGTGTCGAAGGATGAAAAGGAGTCGGGGGTGCGTGCGCTTCTTAACCTCGGGCACACCTTTGGTCATGCGATAGAAACGGCAAGCGGCTATGGTAATTGGCTGCATGGCGAGACCGTGGCAATGGGTATGGTGATGGCGGCAGACCTGTCGCGCAGACTGGGCTGGATAGATATCGAGGTTGCGCAGCGAATTCGCGCAGTCTTAGAAGAAAATTTTGGTATGCCGGTGTTTCCTCCTGCCGATATATCAGTAGAGCAGTATTTGGATTTAATGTTGTCAGATAAGAAAGCGGAATCGGGCAAAATCAAGTTTGTATTACTGAAAGCGATAGGTGAAGGCGTAGTCGATGGAGATATCGAACCATCGTTACTCGAGAGCACCCTAACCGCTGGTGACAATCTCTGTAAGTAAGCGGATAAACAGCGTAGATGACTATGAATACATATACCCAATGGCTAAATCTTGATTTCGACCCGTTCGCGCCTAGCGCAACGAGCCGCGATTTTTATTGCAGTGGTAACCGTCAAAGTCTACTTGACCAGATCGTTGAGTTTTCTCTCTACAGCAACGCCATGATTGCCGTTACTGGGCCCTTGGGCGCTGGAAAGACCACGCTTGCTGCAAATTTCTGTGATCGATTCGCTGAGGAAGCAGTGTGTGTAAAGGTAGCTGCAACCTTATTCATGAATCAGAATCAATTTTTAGAGACGCTGCAGGATGCTCTAGAATTTAAGTCTGCGGATAGTTCGGATACTAATTCCGCAATAGAGCAGATTTGTCGCTATGCGGCGGATCTCGATCTTGAGGCGCGTTCGCTGATATTGATAATCGATGATGCTCACGAGCTCAGTGCTGAAGTGCTGCAGTTGCTCACGAAACTTTTAGAGAGCTGTGTCGATTCGAGTATCCATGCATTGCTGTTTGGCGAAAACCAGCTCGATAGTCTGCTACAGAGCACACTCACTGCGGATGAGCAGGAGCGCCTGGCGGTTTTTCCTCTGGATGGATTTGCTAGTGAGGAGACCCTCGAATATATTCGCTTCAAGTTAGCTACAGCCAGATTCACAAAAGAATTGCCAATTGGCGGCGGCATCGTTGGCGCCATTCATAATTCATCGCAGGGCATGCCCGGCGCGATCAACAGTCTAGTAGCTGACGCTTTAAACTCAGCAGTGCCAGCTAGCGCCTCCGATGAATTAGCAGAGTCCGACCCGATCTATAGCGTCGAGAGCATAGAGCAAGTCGAAGAGGTTGACGTTCTAGATGGCTATGACTGGGACGAGAGTGAGGAGCCGGTGACAGTGCCAGAGTTCGCAGCAGTGCAAGATCCAGATCCAGATTCAGATTCAATTCCAGGGCAAGCATGGATTGCTAGCATTCAACCCAGGTATTGGGCTGCAGCTGCCACCTTGGTCGTGCTGCTAACCGGCACTCTGCTTTTTTGGGACTCAGCTCCGGGTGAGGCAGAGTCAATGCCTATCGCTGTCGCGGTGACTCCGACGACAACACAAGCTATCGAAGTTGAGTCGGTGGCTGAGATGACACTTGCCGCGCTTGCGCAAACGACTGTGGATGCAGTGGATGTTGCGCAAGTGGAAGAATTGCCAGCGACTGAGGTAGTGGATAGTGACGAATTAAGTTCAGCAGCATCTGCTTCGACAGAAAAGCCTGTTGCAGTGGAGATAGTTGCCGCAGTGAGCAGTGGCCCTGAAAACATTGATCCTGAATTAGCTAGCCCCGCCGCAGTGCTCGAGCCGATTGTTGAGACGGCAGTAGTCACGGAAACAGCGGTGATAGCGGCGGCATCGCCATTTGTGGTGCGGCTGCTCGAGGAGTCGCCCGAGAATTTTGCCGTGCAACTCGTAGCCTCTCACTCGGAGGCCAATATAAGCGAATTTGTTGCTAAATTGGCTGCCGATCAATCCGCCGGCTATTTCGAGACGCGGTTTCAAGACAAGCCCTGGTTCGTCGCTGTGCTCGCGGCTTTTGATAGCAGGGACCAGGCTACACAGGCCATCGCATCGATACCGGCAGGGTTGCGCACGAATGAGCCATGGATTCGATCCATGGCTGAGATTCAAACTGGTATTCGGGAGCTGCTAGACTCTAAGCTCGTATCGGTACAGTAGCGAATACGCTAACTCCTTGTTGAATAGCTCGCTAGACCGAGGGGCAGTCTGACTCTTTGCCTCGATTGTGAATAAATGCCGCTCGTGTAAAATTGTCCCCTTTTTCAGGCTCAACGGATCTAAAGCTGTTTTCTACTTGGCTTCGGGTTTGCTGATGTCCTTATCTCCTTATCTCTACAAGTAAAGTGAGCAAGTTGTGACCTTAAAGAATGACCGATTATTGAAAGCCCTGCTAGGTGAGCCGGTAGATGTTACCCCCGTATGGATGATGCGACAGGCAGGCCGCTATCTGCCCGAGTACCGCGCTACGCGAAAACAGGCAGGCGATTTCCTCACGGTATGTAAAACGCCAGAGTTAGCATGTGAGGTCACTATGCAGCCGCTGCGGCGCTATCCCTTCGATGCTGCCATCTTGTTCTCAGACATACTGACGATTCCCGATGCGCTCGGGCAGGGCCTGTATTTTTCCGAAGGTGAGGGACCAAAGTTTCGTAAGGTGATTCGAACGGCGGCAGATGTCGAGCAACTGCCTGAAGTCGATATTGCGGACGAGTTGTCCTACGTGACAGATGCCGTGTCGGTAATTCGCAAAGAGCTGAATGGATCCGTGCCGCTGATCGGTTTTTCCGGCAGCCCTTGGACCTTGGCAACTTATATGATCGAGGGTGGAGGGAGTAAGGACTTTCGACTCGCTAAGCAGTTTATGTATGACAACCCCGAAGCCATGCACCTATTGTTAGATAAATTGGCAGACTCAGTTACGGACTACCTGAATGCGCAGATCCGTGCGGGTGCGCAAGCCGTGCAGATATTTGATACCTGGGGCGGGATTCTAAGCGGCAACGCCTATCGAGAATTTTCCCTTAACTACATGACGAAGATCGTCAGCAAGCTGCTGAAAGAAAATGAGGGTCGACGCGTCCCGGTTATCGTTTTTACGAAGAACGGTGGGCAGTGGCTTGAATCGATTGCCGACTCTGGCTGCGATGCAATCGGCTTGGATTGGACGGCAGAAATCGGCGATGCGCGATCCAGAGTTGGAGATCGGGTTGCCCTGCAAGGCAATATGGATCCCACTATTCTGTATGCGTCTCCCGCGGTCATTCGTGAAGAAGTGGCAACCATCCTAGCGAGCTATGGCTCGGGAGAGGGTCATGTATTCAATCTTGGTCATGGAATCACTCCGGAGGTAAATCCGGATCATGTCTCCCATTTCGTTGAAGCGGTCCATGAGCACTCCGAGCAATATCACCGCTAGCAATTCAGTAGCGGTAGCGCTCAGCCTAGGCTCGAACCTGTCCTATTTGAACCGGTCTGCTAGAGAGGTCGTGCTTGCAGCGATTCAGAGTCTGCGACGGATTTGCATCGAGTCCCAGGCCTCCTCTTTGTATCTCAGCGAGCCGATAGATTGTCCTCCCGGCGCTGAGGATTTCATCAACGCCGCTATGGTTCTGCGTTTGGCCGCCAAGACTTCGGCTAGCGAGCTTTTGGTGGTTTTGCAGGGCATTGAGGCCGATTATGGCCGTCAACGCGGCGCAGAGCAGAATCAGGCTCGCACTCTGGACATCGATATTATTTCTTACGGAAATCAAGAGCTTGAAAGTTCTGACTTGATATTACCGCATCCCCGGGCTGCGCAGAGGCGGTTTGTGTTAATGCCGCTGGCGGAGATCAGCCCTGAAATGGTCCTTCCGGGACAATCGGCGAGTATAGCCCAGCTTCTAGCTGTATTACCATGTACCGAGAACGTACGACTTCTAACTTAACTTCTCATAACCTGTTGATATATAAGTTAAAATAATAAAAAATCGTCTTGATAAGACACCAATAATGGCCTGCGATAGCCTTCGAATTTGCACTACAAATCAATACTCATTGCCCCTTGATGGTGCTAACATTCCAGAGTTGCTTGAGCTCCATACGAGTAGGGCTTTTTGAGAAGATTGAGAGTAATGAAAATCAACCATCCACATACTGCGTCGGCGATGACTTCGCTGCTATTCGGAATAGCCTTCATGGGTTCTTCCGCTATGGCTCAGGATGGTTATTCCTTTATCGATAAGCCTGTAAATAGTCCCTCGGGTAGCGCCATCTTCCGCATAGCGCCCAGCTCTATACTGAACGAGCAGGCGCCACTTTTGAGCATTGTCAGAAGTGTTGAGCAGAAAGACTTCCAGGGCGCTGTCGTAGACGATGCCTTAAGTTTCAATCTGGGCATGCAGGTTGAGCCGATAGCGGGCCTGAGTGTTAGCGCAGATGCTTGGAGCATGCAGATAGATGAGGCGCCGGCTTCCGGCACTAATCGTAATTGGCAGGGTGACTTAACGAACCTCTACATCGACGACTCGGCAATCACAGAATTCAACATGGATAATCCGCTTTTGGGTACCAATGTAGAATCGAACGGATTTGATCTGGGGGCGTCCTACATATGGGATACGAATCGCTTCGGTCAGTTTACTCTCAGCTCCACGACTACCTATGTTGATGAGTTCGAGAACAATGGAGCGCTCCTAGACTTCACCGCTTCCGACATCGCCGAAATAGATGAGAGGCTGGTTAGCCCAGAACTGCAGAGTAGTCTTATGCTCTCCTGGCAATTCGGAAATCACACGGCCAGTGCTATTACTAATTACTTCGATTCATTCAAAGATATTAGTGAATTGAACATGGACGAAATAAACGAGCTAGTCGATAACATCACTACCTTCGATTTTGAGTACGGTTACAGTGTAAAGACTGGCTTGCATGACCGTGCAATCATTTCGTTTGGTATCCGCAACATCTTCGATGAGAAGACTGCGCAGATTCTAAATTCTACTACGCGCATTCTCGATCAAAATGGTCGAGTGGCTTACGGGTCTATTAAGTACCAGTTCTAAGCACGACTTTCCTCGCACTTTTTCTTTTAATGTTGGAATCGGTTTTAGTTGGCCGGCTTGATTCTTAATTCTAGCCGTGTTGAATTCTTCATTTCTAGTCAATATCCCTCAGCTAGGTTCAAGGTTCTCTAGAAAGTTCTATCAAAAAAACCGAATAGTTCGGTGCTAAGTCTGCTCCAAATAATAAAAACTCGGAATGTTCAGTGCCGACTCTGGCCACTGAGAAGAGTCATTCTGTATGGGGCTAATTATAGGCTGAGGTGGGTGCGCGAGTGTGCTCTTAATCACAGATTGAGCTGGCGGTTGGTTAGGTTCTTAATTTTGGCTGTGTAGGATTCTTCGTTTTTTGCCAATATACCTTAGCTGTGTAGAAGCTTGCCTAGAGAGTTCTGCTCGCGCGTGCGAGACACCGCACATCAATCCGGCAGTCCTGCTGCTCTCGCAACATTCTCGATATGGCTTGGGTTGTGGCCATGGTCGTCACCACATCATCGATTAGTGCGATATGCGTCACGCCTGTAAGGCCATCCAATCTGTTCACAGCAAACGCCTTGCGCAAATTTGTCTTTCTGGCATTGGCCGAACTCATCGAAGTCTGGGGCTGGGTATTTCGAATTTTGGTTAGCGAGGAGTGGGAGATTGCAACTGAGCAGTGTTTAGAGAGGACCTTGCAGATCTCACTTGCCTGATTGAACCCTCGTGATCCTAGCCGGCTTTTATGCAGTGGAACGGGCAGAAGCAGTTCAGGCTTAGCCACCCCGCTGTAGTAAGTATTGAACGTGCTCGCCAAGACCCTCGAGAGGGAATAGCCAATATCGAAGCGAGCTAAAAACTTGAAATCAGCAACTAATTTATCGATAGGTGAAGCATAGGGGAATACGGCAATGCAGGAGTCGAAGCTCGGTGGAGAGAGTTGGCAACTAGTGCAGCAGGAACCCTTAACTAGTCTGCCGTTTAGTTCGATGCCGCAGCGTCGGCAGCAGTCTCCTAGTTTTGGTAGCTCACATCCACAGTCGTTGCAGATGCTGTGCTCAGCATCTGCAGTTTGCCCGAAAACGATACAGGTGGATGGCAGGGCGCGGCGGATCGATCGTGCTAGCTTAGTAAACATTTGGAGAACTCTCTAGGCACACTTCTACACAGCTAAGGGATATTGGCTAGAAATGAGAACTCTCCATGCAAGTTTGAACCTAGCTACGGCATATTGGCTAGATAATGAAGAATCCTACACAGCCAAAATTAAGAAAGAACTATCTCCTCAGCCTGAATCAAACAGTGGCTCGCTTATTTATACCTATGGTTAGTAGTCTAAGTATAGGTGGCGCTGCATGATTCCCTGAATTTTCGTCAAATTGCAGAGTACCTGTTAGGGTTAGCATCCCCTATAATCACGCCTCGATAATAAATTTTGTTGGGGAACAGAGAAATGGCCACTTATAAAGCTCCGTTAAGAGATATTCGATTTCTCTTGAATAATGTTTTCAATGTAGTGCAGTTATTCGCCAGCATGCCGGACACGGCAGAGGTCACAGATGACCTGATCGCTGCTATTGTCGAAGAGGCAGGAAAGATAGCAGAAGGGCTGCTCAGCCCCATCAATCAGAGTGGTGATGCCGAAGCCTGCCAATTTGAAAACGGTACAGTGACTACCCCGAAGGGTTTCAAGCAAGCGTATAAGGCATTTTCTGACGGAGGCTGGTCTAGTCTGACTGGTGATGTGAATTACGGCGGTCAAGGCATGCCTAAGATGCTGTCTGCTGTAATTGAAGAAATGTCATTTGCCGCTAATTCCTCTTTCGCGCTCTATACGATTCTCAATACTGGTGCGACGCTAACGCTGAGCCAGCATGGCAGCGATGAATTGAAACAGCGCTATCTGCCGCAGATGTACTCCGGCAATTGGTCCGGCACGATGTGCCTAACCGAATCTCACGCAGGAACCGATCTTGGGATGATTAAGACCAAGGCCGAGCCGCAAGCCGACAGCAGCTACCTGCTTAGCGGCACCAAAATATTTATTACTGCCGGTGAGCACGACCTTACCGAGAACATTATTCATCTGGTATTAGCAAAATTACCAGATGCGCCCCCAGGCCCTAGAGGGATCTCTCTATTTCTGGTTCCCAAGTTCTTGGTCGACGAGTCGGGAGCGTTAACTGGCGAGCGCAACACCGTCACCTGCGGCTCAATAGAGCACAAGATGGGGATCAAGGCATCTGCTACCTGCGTAATGAATTTCGATTCGGCAGTGGGCTACTTGATCGGTGAAGAAAATCAGGGCCTCTCTCATATGTTTACCATGATGAACTACGAGCGATTGTCGATGGGGCTTCAGGGAAACGGTCTTGCCGATAGCTCTTACCAATTAGCAGCCCAGTACGCGAAGGAAAGAGTACAGGGCAGAGCAGCGACTGGAGCCTCGCAGCCGGAGGCGAGTGCCGATCCAATTATTGTGCATCCCGATGTACGCAGAATGTTACTGACGATGCGGGCTAACATTCTGGCAGGGCGTGCCCTATCTCTGTATGCGGCGAGTCAGTTGGATATATCTCGTTTCCACGCAGACGAAGCTGCACGTAAGAAGGCTGGGCAGCTCGTAGCGCTACTCATCCCTGTGCAAAAGGCGTATTGCACAGATCGCGGTTTTGAAGCCTGTGTGCTAGGCCAGCAAGTGCTGGGTGGGCATGGTTATGTGGCAGAGTGGGGTCTCGAGCAGAATGTTCGTGATGCAAGAATTGCACAAATTTACGAAGGGGCGAATGGAGTCCAGGCGCTCGACCTCATGGGGCGTAAGACTGTGCGCAGCAAAGGTGAGTTGCTTGAAATTTTATCTGGCGAGATGGATGAGTTCGTCGCTAGCCAGAAAGATGTCGAAGCGATGCAGTCCTACCTAGCGGCTTTCGAGAAATGCCGTGGGGTTTTAGCAGAGGCGACCTCATCGGTATTGGCGAGAAGCAGCGATGATCCGAGCGAAGTTGGAGCAGCCTCGTATAGCTATATGGAGCTGATGGGCTTAGTGCTCTATTGCTTCATGTGGCAGAGGATATTATCGGCAGCCTTAGCAGATCAAAATTTAGGGTCAGCTGATGCGGATTACACCGATGCTCTAGTTAAAACTGGGGAGTTCTTTATGCAGAGATTGCTGCCGCGAACGGAATCATTGTTGGTTGAAATTACCAGTGGTGCTGAATCATTAATGGCAATGAAGGCGGAACAGTTCTAAGCACCCCTGTGACTTCACGGGTCGTTTAGATTACCCATTCAACGTTCTCGGAGAACATGGATACGTACTGATTCAGGTCTTCGTTCTTCTCGCCCACGAGGATCATGTTGCCCTGCGCCATGGGCACGACGATGCCATTGAATCGCTCGTCACGAATACTGAATTCGACATCCACGGGGCTGTTGTTGATAACGATCACGCTGATAGCACCATAGCTGCCTTCTAGTACTAGGTGTGCGCTGCGATAGGCTGGAAGAATCTCGCAGGGCTTGGCAGACCTCACATCGAAATCTTGCGCTGGGTCATAGCTTACTAGCCGTGTTCCCGCGTTCGCCATGGAGAAATTGAC
>Ga0307995_1000753_pt1 | contig 21318 bp, 24 predicted proteins | sample EllFjometagen262_FD_203132 | JGI IMG/M metagenome (GOLD analysis project Ga0307995, IMG submission 203132) | Marine microbial communities from Ellis Fjord, Antarctic Ocean - #262 | ecosystem: Environmental > Aquatic > Marine > Unclassified | place: Southern Ocean | collected 2014-11-02 | reverse complement strand
ATTTTGTAACTATAGGTTTTTGTCCAGTAATTTTTCCTAGATCCTCTTCAGTAGATTTCATAATTTTAGCATCAGCACCATCAAGACCTAAACCCATATTAATAACAACTTTAACAACTTTAGGACCCTGGTAAGTATTTTTAAAACCCAGTTTCTCCTTAAGTGCTGGTTGAATTTCTTTATAATAAAGTTCTTTTAATCTAGGTGTCATTATTTCTTAGCCTCAGTTTTTTTTGTTTTAGTTTTTAAATCAATAAGCGCAAGGTTTGAGATATGAATAAAGCTTTCTTTAGATATTATTCCACCTTTTTTTTCTTTTGTTGTTTTTACATGTTTTTTCACAATATTAATTCCTTGAACTTTAGCTCTGTTATTTGATCTATCTATTTCAATAACTTCACCTTCTTTTTTTTTATCTCTTCCAGTTAATACTTTTACCTTAGAGCCTTTTTTAATCATGTTATAATACCTCAGGAGCCAATGAAATTATTTTCATTTGACCTCTATTTCTTAATTCTCTTGTTACAGGACCAAAAATTCTGGTTCCAACTGGTTCGCCTTTGTCATCAACTAAAACTGCAGCATTATTATCAAATTTTACTTTAGATCCGTCATTTCTATGAATTCCATATTTAACTCGAACTACGACTGCTTTGTGGACCGAACCTTTTTTAACTTTTCCCTTCGGTATTGCTTCTTTTACAGCAACAACAATAGTGTCACCAATACTAGCGTATCTTCGCTTAGATCCACCCAATACTTTAATACATTCAATTCTTTTTGCACCAGTGTTATCAGCAACTAGTAACTCAGTTTGTACTTGTATCATTTAGCACCATCCATTACTTGAAATTTTTTATTTTTTGAAAAAGGTCTACATTCAATAATTGAAACCTTGTCCCCAGTTTTAAATTTATTATTTTCATCATGCGCATTATATTTTTTTTTAACTTTAACCACTTTTTTAAGTACTGGATGTGAGTATTTTCTCTCCACCGCTACAGTTATAGTCTTATCAGGTTTGTCACTGGTAACTACTCCTGTTAATATCTTTTTAGGCATTTAATTTTCCTTTTAGTATAGTTTTTAATCTTGCTATAGTTTTTTTCGTCTGTCCGATTTTTGATGTATCTTTAATTTCTGAATTAATCCTTTGAAATCTAAAATTAAATAAATCTTTTTTTAATTTATCTATATTTTTAATCGCTTCGTCTTTAGATAATTTATTAATTTCTTGTTTTTTCATATTATGCAAATCTTTTTATAAATTTAGTCTTAATTGGTAGTTTAGCTGATGCTTTATAAAGGGCTTCTTTTGCAATAGCTTCTGATACACCATCTATCTCAAATAAAATTCTCCCCGGTTTAACTCTGCACGCCCAATACTCAGGAGCGCCTTTACCTTTTCCCATACGTACTTCAACGGGCTTCTTAGAAACTGGAATATTTGGAAAAATTCTAGTCCATACTCGACCTTGTCTTTTCATGTGTCTAGTTAATGCAACTCTAGCAGCTTCAATTTGTTTTCCAATAATTCTCTCTGGTGCCATTGCTTTTAACGCAAATGAACCATAGTTGATTTTAGAGGCACGTGTGGCTGTACCATGAATTCTTCCTTTGTGTGCTTTTCTATATTTTGATCTAACCGGTTGTAGCATAACTATTCTTTAGCCTCTTTGGGTATGATCTTATTTGTTTCTTGACTAAACTCTCTTGCAAATACTTCACCTTTATAAATCCAAACTTTAATACCTATAATTCCATAAGTCGTTAAAGCTTCAGCTTCAGCATAATCAATATCCGCTCTTAGAGTATGAGAAGGTATACTGCCCTCTCTTAACCATTCTGTCCTTGCTATCTCATTTCCACCAAGTCTTCCACTTATTGAAACTTTAATACCTTTTGCACCTAATCTCATACAAGACTGCATGGCTCTCTTCATTGCTCTTCTGTAAGATATTCTTTTCACAAGCTGTTGTGCGATATTTTCAGCTACTAAATAAGCATTAGTTTCAGGTTTTTTAACCTCTTTAATATTCAGCGTTACCTCATTACTAGTAAATTTGGATAAATTATTTTTAATTTTATCAATGTCACTTCCCTTTTTACCAATAACAAAACCAGGTCTTGAAGTATAGATTGTCACAAAGCATTTGTTTGAAGTTCTCTCTATCATGACTTTTGAAACGCCAGAGTTAACTACATTTTTTTTGATATAAGCTCTAATTTTAAAATCTTCTATTAAATAATTTCCAAAATCTTTCTTTTTTGCATACCAAACAGAGTCCCAGCCTCTATTTACACCAAGTCTAAAACCTACCGGATTAACTTTTTGTCCCATGACTCTCCATTTGTTTAGCTTCTGATAATATAATTGTAATTGTTGAATAAGGTTTTAAAATTGGTGCTGCTCTACCCTTTGCTCTGGGTCTAAACCTTTTCATAACAACTTTTTTTCCACAATAAGCTTCTTTAACTATTAGGCTGTCAATATCATATTGATTATTATTTTCAGCGTTTGCTACAGCAGATGAAATCGTTTTTCTTATTTCTTTGGTAATTCTTTTTGCAGAAAACTGTAGATCTCTAATAGCAACATCAACTTTTTTTCCAACAATAGCTCTAAGAATTGGATTAAGCTTTCTAACACTTGATCTAATATTGTTATTTACCGATCTTACAGTATCAACTTTTATTCTATTAATTTTCTTTTTCTTATTCATAATTATTTTTTCTTCTCAGCAGGTTTAGCTTTTTTATCAGCTGGTGTATGACCAAAAAATGTTCTAGTTGGTGAAAACTCACCAAGTTTATGACCTACCATATCCTCAGATATAGTCACAGGGATGAATTTTTTTCCATTATATATCAAAAAACTAACACCAATAAATTCAGGTATTATTGTTGATTTTCTTGACCAAGTTTTAATTGGCATTTTTTTTGGGTCTAGTTTTTGTTTTTCAACTTTCTTAATTAAACTCTCTTCTACAAAAGGACCTTTCCATACTGATCTAGCCATTATTTTTTAGAATCCTTTCTTTTGTTTCTTTTTTTAACTATAAATTTGTCTGTTCTCGCGTTTGTTCTTGTTTTTAATCCTTTTGCACCTTGACCTGTTGGTGATACTGGGTGTCTTCCACCGGCACTTTTACCTTCACCACCACCGTGCGGGTGATCAACCGGGTTCATCACAACTCCTCTGGTGTGGGGTCTTCTACCCAACCATCTTGATCTTCCAGCTTTACCAATCTTAATATTTTTTTGATCTGGGTTTGATAAAACACCTATCGTCGCCATACATCTTGAGTCTATTTTTCGAACTTCACCAGAAATCATTTTAACCAATGAATAATTACCATCTAAACCACTTATAGTAACTGATGTACCAGCAGATCTAGCTATTTTTCCACCACCACCAGGTTGTAGTTCAACATTGTGAATATTAATACCAACTGGAATGTCTCTTAGTGGCATACAATTTCCCACCTTAATTTCTTTTGCAGATCCATTTTCAACAATATCACCAACATTAATTTTTTGAGGTGCTAAATAATAAAAATGTGCTCCATCTTCAAACTTAATTAACATAATATAACATGATCTATTTGGGTCATATTCAATACGCTCAACAGTGCCCGGAACATCGAATTTTTTTCTATAAAAATCTACAAGTCTATACATTTTCTTATGTCCGCCACCAGACATGTTTCTAGATGTGATGTGACCATTGTTATTTCTTCCCCGCATAGAATTTTTTGGCTCAACCAGCATTTTAAAAGGTTTGCCTTTCCATAAACCAGATCTATCAACCAGAACAGTTCCTCTGGTAGATTTTGTATATGGTTTGAATGTTTTTAATGCCATTGTTTAAATTCCTGTTGTTAGATCAATACTTTGACCTTTTTTTAAAGTTATAATTGCTTTTTTATATCCTTGAACATTTATTTTTTTACCTCTTTTAACAACTTTTCTGTTTTGTTTATTAATAATATTAATTTTAATAACATTAACTTTGAAAATTTTTTCAATATTTTTTTTTAAATTAGTTTTATTAGCCTCTCTTGGTACCTTAAATACAATTTTATTTTGTTCAGAAAGATTTGTAGTCTTTTCAGTTAACATAGGTGATAAAATTTTATCATATAGATGTATTTTATCCATTTTAAGAATATCTCTTTTCAAGTTCTTTTATTGAACTCTCAGTAAACACAACTTTTTTAAATTTAATAATGTCAAAAGCACTAAAGTGGTTAATGTCAGTAACTTTAACATTGGGAATATTTCTCATAGATTTTTCAACTTTTTCTTTTGAAGTCTTGTCTAAAATTATTAATGAATGAGTTATTTCAAATTTTTTAATTATTAAGTGCATCTCTTTAGTTTTTTTAATTTCAGTACCAAAATCACTAAAGATTAATAAGTTATTAAGTTTATTTTTTTCAGTAATCAGTGACGCTATGCTTAACTTTTTCTCACTTTTGTTAAGTTTTCTTTTTTTATAAGCCAGTTGCCCTTTAGGACCATGAGCAACACCACCACCCACAAATATAGGTGCTTTTCTACTAGCATGACGAGCACCACCAGTTCCTTTTTGAGCATAAATTTTTGAGGTTGATCCAGCAATTTCATTCTGCTGTTTTGTTTTGGCGTGTCTACCTTTATAGTTGGCGTTAGTTTTATATAAAACATTATCTACTAATTTCTTATTAATTTTGGCTGAAAAAATTTTATCTAAAACTTCAATAGAGTCTTTTTTACCATTTAAATTTATTTTGTCTATTTTCATTATCTTTTCTTTTTATCTGGTGTTTTTTTAGCCTCTTCTGCAACTGCAATTTTTTCCTTAATAGTCATTTTATTGATAACTTTAACTGACTGTTTAACTAATATTTCAGAATTTTTTGAGCCAGGTATTGAACCTTTTACATACAATAGTTCATTTTCTAAGTCAGTTTTAATAATTTCTAAATTTTGCATAGTTCTAACTCTATCGCCCATATGGCCTGCCATTTTTTTTCCTTTAAAAACTTTACCAGGGTCTTGTCTTTGACCAGTTGAACCATGGGACCTATGCGAAACTGATACACCGTGAGTAGCTCTTAAACCACCAAAGTTATGTCTTTTCATAGCACCCGCAAAACCTTTACCAATAGTTTTAGAGGTAGTATCTACAAATTTAACTTCATTAAATATCTCTAAGCCGAATTCATTACCTTCTTTATAGTCTTCAGTATTTTTAACTCTAAACTCTTTTAATTTTTTCTTGGCTTCTGTATTCTTCTTTGCATACATGCCCTTCATAGCCTTTGTAAGTTTTGAGCTCTTAATATTACCAAATCCTAATTGTATAGCTTTATATCCACGCTTATCTTCTTCGATCACACTAATCACTCTAGCTTTTTCCATTTTGATTACTGTTACAGGAACTAAACGACCAGTTTTATAAAATTCTCTTGTCATACCTATCTTTTTTCCAACTAAAGCAATTTCAGTCATAATTAAATCTTTATCTCCACATCAACACCTGATGCTAAATCAAGTTTCATTAAAGCTTCTACAGTTTGAGGCGTAGGTTCAATAATATCAATCAGTCTTTTATGAGTTCTTGTTTCAAACTGTTCTCTACTTTTTTTATCTATATGAGGTCCTTTAAGAACTGTATATTTTTCAATTCTAGTTGGTAATGGTATTGGACCTTTGACAGTAGCACCTGTTCTCTTAACGGTATTAACAATCTCTTCCGTCGATGCATCTAATATCTTGTTATCGTAAGCTCTTAATTTAATTCTAATATTTTGTTTTTCCATAATGATTATCCTGCAATTTTTTTAGTTACTTCATCCTGAACATTTTGCGGTACTTTAGAGTAATGATCAAAGAACATTGAGTACTGAGCTCTTCCTTGAGACATTGATCTTAAGCTATTTATATATCCAAACATATTAGCTAGAGGAACCATTGCAGTTATAACAGTTGCATTTCCTCTGCTCTCTTGCTCACTTATTTGACCTCTTCTACTGTTTAAATCACCAATAACATCCCCCATATAGTCTTCAGGAGTTACCACCTCAACTCTCATAACAGGCTCCAATAACTTCAATCCACCTCTAGTACAGGCTTCTTTAAAACAAGCTCTACCAGCTAATTCAAAGGCAAGAACACTAGAATCAACATCATGGTGTAATCCATCTAAAATTGTAACTTTATAATCTATCATTGGGAAGCCAGCTAAAATTCCACCATCAGATATAGTTTCAATGCCCTTTTCTACACCTGGAATAAATTCTTTTGGAATTGATCCACCTTTAATTTTGCTATCAACCTCTCTACCCTTGCCTGGTTCTTGAGGTTCTACTAAAAGTTTAACTTTTGCAAATTGTCCGGCACCACCACTTTGTTTTTTATGTGTATACTCAAACTCAGAAGCATTTTGAATAGTTTCTCTATAAGCAACCTGTGGTGCTCCAATGTTTGCTTCAACATTAAATTCTCTTTTCATACGGTCGACAATTATATCTAAATGTAATTCACCCATACCTTTAATTATTGTTTGTCCTGATTCTTCATCAGAAGTAACTCTAAATGAAGGATCTTCTTTTGCTAATCTAGCTAAAGCTTCTCCCATTTTTTCTTGGTCAGCTTTTGTTTTTGGTTCAACAGCAATTTCAATTACTGGTTCAGGAAATTCCATTGGTTCCAATAAAACAGAATTAGCTTCATCACATAAAGTATGACCTGTAATTGTGTATTTAAGTCCAGCTAAAGCAACTATATCACCAGCGTTTGCTTCTTTAATATCTTCTCTTGAGTTTGCATGCATTAAAAGCATTCTACCCACTCTTTCTTCTTTTTCTTTAGAAGAATTATAAATTCCTGTTCCAGTTTTAATTGTACCAGAATAAATTCTAATGAATGTTAGTGAACCAACAAAAGGGTCGTTGGCAACTTTAAAGGCTAATGCAGAAAAGCCAGCTCCATCATCAAATTTCATTTCTTTAACATCTTCTGTTCCAGGAATAGTTCCACTAATCGAACCAATATCAATTGGGCTTGGAAGATAATTAATAACAGCGTCTAGTAAAGGCTGAACACCTTTGTTTTTAAACGCCGAGCCAGTAGTTATTGGCACAAAACTAAAGTTTAATGTTCCTTTTCTTATGCATTTAACCAAATCTTCTTCTTTAATTTCATCTCCATTTAAATAGCTTTCCATTAATTTTTCATCTTGCTCAACAGCCATTTCAACAAGTTCAGTTCTGTATTTTTGAGTAATTTCTTTTAAGTCTTCAGGAATTTCTTTATATTCCCACTCAGCACCTAAGGCTTCATTTTTCCAAACCTGTGCTTTCATTTTAACTAGGTCAACAACACCAGTTAATGATGTTTCCATGCCAATTGGAACTTGTATGACTAAAGGTTTGCAACCAAGTCTATCTCTAATCATATCTACGCATCGAAAAAAATCAGCACCAGTTCTATCTAATTTATTAACAAAACAAATTCTTGGAACTTTATATTTATCTGCTTGTCTCCATACTGTTTCAGATTGAGGCTCAACACCTGCAACACCATCAAAAACACATACAGCACCATCTAAAACTTTTAATGATCTCTCAACTTCAATAGTAAAATCTACGTGACCAGGTGTATCAATAATATTAATTCTGTGATCATTCCAAAAACATGTGGTAGCAGCAGATGTAATAGTAATCCCTCTTTCTTGCTCTTGCTCCATCCAATCCATAGTTGCAGCACCATCATGAACTTCACCTATTTTGTGACTCTTACCAGTATAATATAAAATTCTTTCAGTCGTAGTGGTTTTACCAGCATCTATGTGAGCCATAATTCCAATATTTCTGTATGTATCTAATGTATTTGTTCTAGCCATAATTTTTTACCACCTAAAATGAGCAAAAGCTTTATTCGATTCTGCCATTTTATGTACGTCTTCTCTTTTTTTAACTGCTGATCCTTTTTTTTCATAAGCATCGTACAGTTCATTAAAAATTTTGTCAGACATGTGCTTATCTTTTCTTTTTCTTGAAGCGTCAACCAACCATCTAATAGCTAAAGCTTGGGCTCTATTAGATTTTACTTCAACAGGTACCTGATATGTTGCACCACCTACTCTTCTTGATCTAACTTCTACAGTAGGTTTAATATTATTTATTGCTTCATTAAAAACGTTTATAGGTTCTTCTTTAGTTTTTGATTTAATTTTCTCAATTGCCTCATATACAATTTTTTCAGCAACAACTTTTTTTCCATCATACATAATAGAGTTTATTAATTTAGGAATAATAGTTGATTTAAATATTGGGTCTGGAGTAACAACTTTTTTGGGTTGTGTTTTTTTTCTAGACATAGTTATTTACCTTTTTTAGTTCCATACAAAGATCTACGCTTCTTTCTATTTGCAACTGCTTGAGTATCTAAATTTCCTCTAAGAATGTGATAACGTACACCAGGTAAATCTTTTACACGACCACCTCTAATTAGCACTACTGAGTGTTCTTGAAGATTATGACCTTCACCACCAATATATGCTGTAACTTCAAAACCATTTGACAATCTAACTCTTGCAACTTTTCTTAATGCTGAGTTCGGTTTTTTAGGTGTTGTTGTATAAACTTTAAGACACACGCCTCTTTTTAAAGGTTGCTTTTCAAGCGCTGGAACCTTGTTTCTAGCAACAGGTCTAGTTCGTTTCTTTCTTAACAACTGGTTTATAGTTGGCATAAATTTTTTAAGTAATTAATTAATCTATTTTTGAATGAAAATAACTGACAGGTTATTTTGTGGCAGCGTTTAGTTCCATAAAGCAGGGACTACATTCCAACCAAAAATACCGCCAAAATACTATTTAAATTTACTTTGTCAAACTAAAACTACAATTTTAGCGTGTTATTTTTACTGATTTGCTTGAGTTTCAGGCGCCTCTACTGGCTCTGCTTTGTCTTGTTCTGTTAAGAATTTATTATCAGCATCAATGGCATTTCTATTCCATTTATTTTTGATATGACCAGTACCAGCTGGAACTAATCTACCTACAATAACATTCTCTTTTAAGCCATTTAAAGGGTCAACTTTACCTTTAATAGCAGCATCTGTTAAGACTCTTGTAGTTTCTTGGAAAGACGCAGCTGATATAAAAGACTCAGTCTGTAATGAAGCTTTGGTAATACCCATTAAAACTCGTTCACCAACAGCCAATTGTTTTCCTTCTGTAGCAAGATTTTCATTTGTTATATCAAATTTAATTTTGTCAATCATTTCACCAGGTAAATAAGTCGAATCACCCGATGTTTTCACTTCTACTTTTTTTAGCATTTGTCTTAGGATAGTTTCAATATGCTTATCATTAATAATTACACCTTGTAATCTGTAAACTTCTTGTACCTGGTTTACAAAATATTCAGTTAAATCTTTTATTCCTAGAATTCTCAGGATATCGTGTGGTAAAGGTTGGCCATCTAATAAATACTCACCTTTCTTAATTTTTTCACCTTGGTTGAAATTAATATGTTTTCCTTTAGGAATTAAGTAGTTTGATGGTTCACCATTGTCAGGTTGAATTGAAATTTTTTGTTTACCTCTAACCTCTTTACCAAATAAAACTTGCCCGTCATTCTCAGCAATAATTGCACTATCTTTTGCTTTTCTTGCTTCAAATAATTCTGCAACACGAGGTAGGCCACCTGTAATATCTTTTGTCTTAGTTGTTTCTTTTGGTAATCTTGCAATAATATCACCAGCATATATTTTTTGACCATCTTTTACAGAAAGAATTGAGTCTGGAACTAAATAATATCTTGCTTCATTGTCATCAGCTTTTTTAATAACATTTCCCTTATCATCTCTTAAAGTTATTCTTGGTTTTAAATCTGCATTTTTTGATTGTGCTCTCCAATCAACTACTGATTTAGACGAAATACCTGTGGCATCATCAGTAGTTTCCTGAATAGAAATACCATCTATCAAATCAACAAATCCTGCAATACCGTTTTTTTCAGCAATAACTGGCGTTGTATAAGGATCCCATTCACAAATTTTTTCATTTGATTTTATCTTATCTCCATTTTGGAAAAATAATTTTGATCCATAAGCAACTTTGTATACAGCTACCTGAACTCCATTGTCATCTTCAATTGTTAACTGAGTATTTCTTCCCATTACAATCAAGTTTTTCTTAGAGTCTTTTAACAAATTAGAATTAACAATCTTAAGGGTTCCAGCAGATTTTGTTACTATTTGGGACTCCTGTTTAACAGAAGCAGTTCCACCAACGTGAAAAGTTCTCATCGTTAACTGTGTACCTGGTTCTCCAATAGATTGTGCCGATATCATACCAATAGCTTCGCCAACATGTACCATTTTACCTCTAGATAAATCACGTCCATAACAAGTGGCACAAACACCTTTTTTAGAGCTACACGTCATTACTGAGTAAGCTTTAATAAATTTAACACCTGCTGCATCAATTTTATCACAGCCAGCTTCATCAATCATAACATCTTTTTTAATTACAATTTCGCCAGTGATAGGATTTTTCACATCAAACGCTGTTACTCTTCCAAGTGCTCTTTCTGATAAACTAACAACTACATTTCCACCTTCTAAAATTTCACCTAATTCAATAAAACCAGGATTTTCACATTTAATCTTAGAAATTGTTAAATCTTGAGCAACATCACAAAGTCTTCTTGTTAAATACCCTGAACTTGCAGTTTTTAATGCTGTATCTGCTAGTCCTTTTCTTGCTCCATGTGTTGAATTAAAATATTCTAATGCAGTTAAACCTTCTTTAAAGTTAGAGATAATTGGAGTTTCAATAATTTCTCCTGATGGTTTTGCAATCAGTCCTCTCATACCAGCTAGCTGTTTCATCTGTGCAGCTGAACCTCTGGCTCCACTATCAGCCATCATAAATACAGAATTGATTTTCATTCCATCTGGTGTACTTTCTGTTGCAGAAATTCCTCTCATCATTTCGCCAGCTACTTTATCTGTACATTTAGACCAAGCATCAACTACTTTGTTATATTTTTCACCTCTAGTAATTAAACCTTCTGAATATTGGTTTTCATAATCAGCTATTAATTTTTTAGTGTCTTCAATTAATTGACCTTTGTTGGCTGGAATTACCAAATCATCTTTACCAAACGAAATACCCGCTTTAAATGCATGTTTGAAACCTAAATCTTTTAAATGGTCACAAAAAATTACTGTAGTTTTTTGTCCACAAAATCTAAAGACACTATCTATAATTTCAGATACAGTTTTTTTAGGTAACAATCTGTCAATCATTGAAAAAGTAATATTTTTATTTTTTGGTAACAAGTTAGCTAATAAAAATCTTCCAGCTGTTGTTGTGTATTTTTCTAATTTTTTATTACCTTTATCATCTATAGTCTCAAAACGTGAAACGATAGTAGTATGAACCTTAATTTGTCCTGTTGAAAGAGAGTGTTCAATTGCATCAGCATTAATAAAATATCCTTCTGGCTTATCTGTTTGGAAAGGAGCTTGAGATAAGTAATACAATCCTAAAATCATATCTTGACTCGGTACAATAATAGGTTTTCCATTTGAAGGACTTAAAATGTTGTTTGTTGATAACATTAAAATTCTAGCTTCTAATTGAGCTTCTAAACTTAGTGGTACATGAACAGCCATTTGGTCACCATCAAAATCAGCATTAAAAGCTGCACAACATAATGGGTGTAATTCAATTGCGTCACCTTCAATTAACTTGGGTTCAAAAGCCTGAACCCCAAGTCGGTGTAGTGTCGGAGCACGGTTAAGCAATACAGGGTGTTCTCTAACAATTAATTCAAGCGCATCCCAAACAGCGTTGGTTTCTTTTTCAACCAATTTTTTTGCTTGTTTAATTGTTGATGCTAATCCCAATTTATTTAATCTTGCGTATAAAAACGGTTTAAATAGTTCTAAAGCCATTTTTTTAGGTAAGCCACACTCATGAAGTTTAAGATCTGGTCCAACAACAATTACTGATCTACCAGAATAATCAACTCTTTTTCCTAATAAATTTTGTCTAAATCTACCTTGTTTACCCTTAAGCATTTCAGCCAGAGATTTAAGAGGTCTTTTGTTAGTACCTGTTATAACTCTACCTCTTCTGCCGTTATCAAATAGCGCATCAACTGATTCCTGTAACATTCTTTTTTCATTTCTAACAATAATATCTGGAGCTTTAAGATCCATTAATCTTTTTAAACGGTTATTTCTGTTAATTACCCTTCTATAAAGATCGTTTAAATCAGATGTAGCAAATCTTCCACCATCTAGAGGAACTAACGGTCTTAGCTCAGGTGGAATTACTGGAATTACACTTAAAATCATCCACTCAGGCTTCTGACCTGTTTCAATAAATGATTCAATCAGTTTAAGTCTTTTAATTGATCTTTCCTCATTAACTTTAGATTTTGTTTCTTTAATTGTGTTAATTAAAATTTTTCTTTCTTGATCGAGGTCCATTGTTTTTAAAATCGAAAGAATAGCTTCAGCACCAATGCCAGCTTCAAAAGATTCATCACCAAATTCATCTTGGTATTTTGCTAATTCTTCTTCATTTAAAAGTTGATTTTTTTGAAGACCGGTTAATCCTGGTTCAATAACGATGAAGTTTTCAAAATATAGCACTCTCTCAACTTCCTTGAGCTTCATATCAACTGCTAGGGAAATTCGGCTCGGTAAAGATTTCAAGAACCAGATATGAGCAACAGGTGTTGCTAAATTTATATGACCCATTCTTTCTCTACGAACATTAGATTTAGTAACTTCAACTCCACATTTTTCACAAATAATTCCTCTGAATTTCATTCTTTTGTACTTACCGCACAAGCATTCATAATCCTTTATAGGTCCGAAAATTCTAGCACAAAACAAACCATCTTTTTCAGGTCTGAATGTTCTATAGTTAATAGTTTCTGGTTTTTTAATTTCACCATAAGTCCAAGATTTAATCTTTTCAGGACTAGCTAATGTTATTTTTATGCTACTAAAATTTTGAGCCTCTGAAACTTCACTATTTTTGAATAAATCTGTTAATTCTTTTTTCATACCTAATTTAACTCTATGTTTAGTGCTAATGATTTTATTTCTTTAACCAGTACGTTAAATGATTCAGGTATTCCTGACTCAAAGTTTTCTTCACCCTTAACTATGGTTTCGTAAACCTTAACTCTTCCTGCAACATCATCAGATTTCACAGTTAAAATTTCTTGTAACGTATACGATGCACCATAAGCCTCAAGTGCCCAAACTTCCATTTCACCAAATCTTTGTCCACCCAATTGGGCTTTACCACCCAAAGGCTGTTGAGTAACAAGACTGTAGGGTCCTGTTGATCTAGCATGAATTTTATCCTCAACAAGATGATGAAGTTTTAACATATAGATAATTCCAACAGTTACGGGTCTATCAAACATTTCACCAGTTCTTCCATCCCATAAATTCGTCTGACCAGAAGTAGGTAATTTTGCTAACGCAAGCATTTCTGAAACATCTTTTTCTTTTGCTCCATCAAAAACTGGTGTTGATATTGCTATGCCATTTTGTAAATTTTCACACAAATCTGCAAATTCAGTTTTATTTAATTTATCAATACCATCATCGAAAACTTCTTTGCCATAAACAGATGTTAAAAATGATGCAATTTTTTGTGTTTTTTCAAATTTTTTATTATTTTCATTTACTAATCTTTTAACCTCTTCACCAAACTCTTTACAAGCCCAACCAAGATGAGTTTCTAAAATCTGACCAACATTCATACGACTTGGTACACCTAGTGGATTTAATACAATATCAACTGGTCTTCCATCTTCTCTATATGGCATATCTTCTACGGGAACAATTTTACTAACTACTCCCTTATTGCCATGTCTTCCTGACATTTTATCACCTGGTCTCAATCTTCTTTTAATTGCTACAAAAACTTTAACCATTTTCATAACACTTGGTAGCAAATCATCACCACTTCTAATTTTAAGAACCTTATCTTCAAATCTCTCTAAAATATCCTGCTTAGCCGTACTATATTGATCTTTTAGTTGAGCAACACTCGCTTCATCATTAACATTTCCAACAGTGATTTTAAAAATGTCATTAATATTAATTTTATTAATGGTTTCTAAGTCTAGCTTAGCACCAACTTCAAAATCTTTAATTTTTTTAGTTAGCGACGCTCCAGAAAAAATTTGATTAGCTCTTTGTTTAATACTTCGCTCTAAAATTTCTTCTTCAACAATTTTATCTTGTTGAACAGTCTCAATTTCAGCTCTTTCAATAGTGATTGATCTTTCGTCTTTATCAATTCCATGTCTATTAAAAACTCTAACATCAACAATAGTACCGCTACTACCTCTAGACATTTTCAAAGAAGTGTCAGTAACATCAATAGCTTTTTCTCCAAAAATTGACCGTAATAATTTTTCTTCTGGTCCAGATGCTGAGTCTCCTTTAGGCGTAACTTTGCCAACCAGTATGTCTCCAGCTTTAACTTCTGCACCAATATAAACAATGCCAGATTCATCTAAATTTTTTAGTGCTTCTTCATTTACATTTGGAATATCTCTAGTAATTTCTTCTTCACCTAATTTAGTATCTCTCGCCATTACATCATATTCAACTATATGAACTGATGTGAATACATCATCTGTTACACACCTTTCTGAAATTAGAATTGAATCTTCAAAGTTGTAACCCTGCCAAGGCATAAAAGCTACAGTTACATTTTTTCCAAGAGCTAATTCACCTAATTTAGTTGATGGGCCGTCTGCAATAATGTCACCAGCTCTTACTTTATCCCCAACTCTTACTAGTGGTTTTTGATTGATGCAGGTATTTTGGTTTGATCTTTTAAACTTTTGTAAATTATAAATATTAACTGCAGATTTTGTAAAATCAGTTTCATCTGTTGCCTTAACAACTATTCTTTTACCGTCAATTTTGTCAACAGTACCGTCACGTTTAGCAACAATAGTAACACCAGAATCTAGAGCGACATCACTTTCAATACCAGTTCCAACTAAAGGAGACTCTGGTTTCAATAAAGGTACAGCTTGTCTCATCATGTTAGACCCCATCAAAGCTCTATTCGCATCATCGTTTTCTAAAAAGGGTATTAAAGATGCAGCAACAGAAACTAACTGTTTTGGTGATACATCGATGTAGTCTATATTATTAGGATTAGATAAAACAAAATTCAAATTTTCCCTACAGGGTACCAATTCTTCTAAAATTTTTCCATTCTTGTCAACTTTGGCATTTGCTTGTGCAATCGTATATTTTGTTTCTTCCATTGCTGACAGATATTCAACTTTATCTTCAATTATTCCATTTTTGACTTTTTTATAAGGACTTTCGATAAAGCCATATTTGTTAATTTTTGCATAAGTAGACAAACTATTAATCAATCCAATATTTGGACCTTCTGGGGTTTCAATTGGACAAATTCTACCGTAGTGAGTTGGGTGAACATCACGAACTTCAAAGCCTGCTCTTTCTCTTGTAAGCCCTCCTGGCCCTAAAGCTGAAACTCTTCTTTTATGAGTTATTTCAGATAAAGGATTAGTTTGATCCATAAATTGAGAAAGTTGTGAACTAGCAAAAAAATCTTTTAAAGAAACTGTTAGAGGTTTAGCATTAATTAAATCTTGTGGCATTGCTGACTCTATATCAAGAGTTGTCATTTTTTCTTTAATAGCTCTTTCCATTCTGTAAACACCTATACGAGCTTGATTTTCGACAAGTTCACCCACAGATCTAACTCTTCTGTTCCCAAGATGATCAATGTCATCAACCTCATCTTTACCATCACGTAAATCAAGCATTTTATGAACTATTGCTATAATATCATCATTTCTTAAAATCGTTATTTTATCTGAACATTCTAAATTTAGCCTTGAATTCATTTTTACTCTACCAACATCTGAAAGATCGTATCTTTCAGAACTAAAAAATAAATTATTAAAAATTTGTGTAGCAATCTCAGTTGTAGGTGGCTCACCTGGCCTTAAAACTTTATAAATTTCAGTAATAGCATCATTTTTATCATTATTTTTATCATTTAAAATTGTTGCAAGTAAATAAGCACCTTTATTAATTGAATTTGTAATTGAAATTTGAATTGTAGAGATACTTGCTTCTAAGATTTGTTTTATTATAGAGTCATTTAACTCAGTACCAATTCCAAATATACCTTCTTCTTCATCGTCACTAACTTTTACTTCTCTATGTAAGTGTTTACCAAAAAGTGACTCTTGACTAACTAAAATATCTTTTAAACCATCTGAAGCAAACTTTTTAGCAGACAAATAGCTAACCTTATCACCTAATTTAATAACTACATTACCCGTCTTTGCATCAATAACTTCTTCTGAAAAATTTTTAGCTTTATAATTTTCTGGGTTAAATTTTGTTTTCCATTTATTTTTTTTAATATCAAAAGAATATTGCTCATTATCATAAAATTCATCAGCTATTTCATTTTTTGTAATGCCTAAGGCCATTAGCAAAGTTGAAGCAAATATTTTTTTCTTTCTATCAATTTTAAAATATAAAAAATCTTTAACATCATATTCTAAATCTAACCATGAGCCTCTATTAGGAATTACACGACAATTAAAAAGTAATTTACCACTAGCATGGGATTTTCCTTTATCGTGGTCAAAAAATACACCTGGACTTCTGTGCATTTGGTTTACTACAACTCTCTGAACTCCATTGGTAATAAATGTTCCACTCTCAGTCATCATTGGAACTTCACCCATGTAAACTTCTTGTTCTTTTGCAGACAAAATATCTTTTGTATTGTTCTCTTGATCAATTTCATAAACAACAAGTCTCAAAGTACATTTAAGAGCTGATGAATATGTTAAACCTCTTTGAATACATTCCTCTTCATCAAATTTAGGTTTTTCTAATTTATAAGAAACATATTCTAAAGTTGCTTTATCATTTAGATCTTCTATGGGAAAAATACTTTTAAAAACCCTGTCAAAACCTTTTGAAAGGTCGCCAGCTTCCGAATCAAAATCTGTTAATTGTTTGTATGAATTTTTTTGAACCTCAATTAAATTGGGAATAGACAAAGTTTCAGCAAGCTTACCAAAGCTTTTTCTAACATTTTTCTTTTCAGTAAAAGATAATTGCATCTATAAATAGTTACTGATTAAAAAATTAATCAGCAAGTAAGTTCTTTCTAATTAATTTATTTAAGTTCTACTTTTGCGCCTGCTGCTTCTAATTTTGCTTTAAGCTCTTCAGCATCTTTTTTGTTAACACCAGATTTTACTTCTTTTGGTGCACCTTCAACTAAATCTTTTGCTTCTTTAAGACCTAAAGATGTTGCTGCTCTAACCTCTTTAATAACATTAATTTTTTTATCACCTGCAGAAATTAACATAACTGTAAAATCATCTTTTGCTTCTTCAGCTGCACCGCCTGCTGCTGCTGCTGGTGCTGCTGCAGCCATAGCTGTAACGCCCCATTTTTCCTCAAGTTGCTTTGAGAGTTCAGCTGCTTCAACTACAGTTAAACTTGATAAATCTTCTATAATTTTATTTAAATCAGGCATATTTTATTTACTCTTTAGGTTATTTTTTTAAGAATTTTCTGGGCTCAAACTACTCATTTTTTCAGAACGTGCAAGTAAAATACTTATAATTTTTGACGCTGGTGCTGCCAAAATTCCAACTATATTAGCTCTAGCTTCATCTAGTGTTGGTAAATTAGCTACATTTTGAACTCCAGCTTGATCTAAAATATCACTGCCCATAATACCACCTAAAAGTTTTAGGTTTTCATTGGTTTTTGCAAATTTTGATAAAATTCTAGCAGACATTATTGCATCATCAGAAAATGCTACAGCTGTAGCTCCTGTAAACAAATTTGAAAGCTCCTTACATTTAGTTTTTTCAAGTGCAAGTTTGGTAATTCTGTTATTAGTGATTTTAAATTTAATCCCATGTTCTCTCATTTGTGCTCTTAAATCATTAAGTTGCGACATCGTAAGACCTTGGTAATGAGTAACTAATACAGCTTCATTGTTTTGAAATTGTGTTTCCATTTCACTTATATAATTCTTTTTTTGCTCCTTATTCATCATAACTAAATCACTTTTCCTAGTTTAATTTTATAAGAAACACCCATAGTGGATGTAATAAAAGTATTCTTAATTAAATCACCTTTTAAAGTGTTGTTTCCTTTTTCTTTTACTAAAATATCTAAAATTGCATGATAATTTTTTAACAACTTGTCATCATGAAAAGATTTTTTTCCAATACTAACACCGATATTTCCATCTTTGTCATTTCTAATTTCTGCTTGTCCAGATTTGGCATCTGATACAGCTTGTTTAATATTGTCAGATACAGAACCCAGCTTCGGGTTTGGCATTAAACCTTTTGGTCCTAAAACTTTTCCTAGTTTTGAAAGTTTTATCATCATCCCAGGTGTTGCTATTAATTTTTCAAAATTTAATTCACCAGCTTTAATTTTTTCAATAAATTCTTCACTACCCACTAAGTCGGCACCTGCGTCTTTAGCTTCTTGAGCTTTATCATCTTCACAAACAACTGCAACTTTAACTGTTTTGCCAGTTCCACCTGGTAGATTAACAACAGTTCGAATGTTAACCTCACCTTTTTTTTGCTTGTTGTTTATTTGAAAACTTAAATCAATAGACTCGTCAAATTTTGTAGTACAATTTTTTTTAACTGTTGGTAATAACTTTTCTATTGTGTCAGTAGCTAAATCTTTAGTTTTTTCTGGTAATTTTTTAAATCTTTTTGATGTCATTATTCTTTAACCTCTATTCCCATTGATCTTGCTGATCCTGCAATAATTTTTACAGCTTGCTCTAAAGTGTGGGCATTAAGATCTTTCATTTTTTGTGTTGCAATTTCTTCAGCTTGTTTTTTTGTAATTGATCCAGCTAAAACTCTACCAGGTTCTTTGGAGCCACTTTTTAATTTTGCAGCTTCTTTAATAAAGTGAGATGCTGGTGGTGATTTAATTTCAAAATCAAATTTTTTATCTTTATAAACAGTAATAATTACTGGGATTGGTTTACCAGCAAAAGATTTTGTTTTATCATTAAAGGCTTTACAGAATTCCATTATATTAATTCCGCGTTGTCCCAAGGCGGGTCCAACTGGTGGTGCAGGATTTGCTTGTCCACCCATTATCTGCAATTTTATATACCCACTAATTTCTTTTGCCATTAACTTTCTTTTTCTACTTGGTTATACTCTAAATCAACTGGAGTTGGTCTTCCAAATATTGATACCGAAACTTTTAATCTAGATTTTTCTTCATCTATATCCTCAACCATTCCACTAAATGATGCAAAAGGTCCGTCGACAACCTGAACTTTTTCACCAATGCTGTATTCTATACCAGATTTTGGCTGTGCTACACCATCTTTTATTTGTCCTAATATTTTTTCTATTTCTTTATCGGATACTGGTACAGGGACGCCTTTTGAACCTAAAAAACCACTAACTCTCTTTAAATTTTTGATTAAATGATAAAGATCATTATCCATCTCACTTTTGATTAAAACATAACCTGGAAAATATTTTTTTTTTCTTTGAATTCTTTTTCCTCTTTTAACTTCAGTTACGTCGTGTGTTGGAACTACAATTTCCTCGATTTTATCAGAAATATTAGCCTTCTCAGCTTCTTCCTTAATTAATCCAGCAACTTTATTCTCAAAATTTGAGTGTGATTGAACAATGTACCAATTTTTCATTAAATACTTACCTTTAGTAAAGCTTCCAATAAAAATTTAAGGACTTGATCAAGAAGTAAAAAGAAAAGTGACATAATAACTGCCATGGCAAACACCATCAGCGCACCTTGCATTGTTTCTTTTCCTGTGGGCCAAGATACTTTAAAGGCTTCTTGCTTAACTTCTTGAATAAATTTTATTGGGTTTTTCATAATATACTACTTAGCTTAGCTTTATTGGCAGGAGCGGAGGGACTCGAACCCTCAGCCTCCGGTTTTGGAGACCGGCGCTCTACCAATTGAGCTACACTCCTATAGAAGTTTACTCTATAATTTTAGTTACCACTCCAGCTCCAACGGTTCTACCACCTTCACGAATAGCAAAATTTAATTTTTCACTCATCGCAATTGGAGTAATCAAAGTAACTGTGAATTTAGCATCATCACCAGGCATAACCATCTCTGTTCCTGCTGGTAACGTTACTTCACCTGTTACATCTGTTGTTCTGAAATAAAACTGAGGTCTATATTTAGTAAAAAAAGGAGTGTGTCTTCCACCCTCATCTTTTTTAAGCACATAAGCCTGAGCTTCAAATTTAGTATGTGGAGTAATTGAACCAGCTTTACAAAGAACTTGTCCTCTTTGAATATCATCTCGCTCAACACCTCTTAAAAGAATACCAACGTTATCTCCTGCTTCACCGGAATCTAGAAGTTTTCTAAACATTTCAACACCAGTACAAACTGATTTCTTAGTTGCAGTAACACCAACGATTTCAACTTCTTCACCAGTCTTAATAACACCAGATTCAATTCTACCAGTTGCAACTGTTCCTCTTCCTGAAATTGAAAAAACATCCTCAACAGGCATCAAGAATGGTTTATCAACATCTCTAGTAGGTTGAGGAATAAATTCATCTACAGTTTTCATTAATTCTATAATCGAATTTTTTCCAATTTCATCGTCTCTACCTTCAACAGCGGCTAAAGCAGAACCTTTAGTAATTGGAGTTGTCTCACCTGGATATTTGTAAGAAGTTAAAAGTTCTCTAATTTCTTCCTCTACAAGTTCAATCATGTCTTTATCATCTACTTGATCAACTTTATTTAAGTAAACAACGATTGAAGGAATTCCAACTTGTCTTCCTAAAAGAATATGTTCTCTTGTTTGAGGCATAGGACCATCAGCAGCGTTAACTACTAAAATTGCTCCATCCATTTGAGCTGCACCTGTGATCATGTTTTTAACATAATCAGCGTGACCCGGGCAATCTACGTGTGCGTAATGTCTCTTGTCAGTTTCATATTCAACGTGAGCAGTCGAAATTGTAATTCCTCTTTCTTTTTCTTCGGGAGCTTTATCAATTTGATCATACGCAGTAAAAGTTGCGGTTGAACCAGCTGTTTCAGATAACACTTTTGTGATCGCAGCAGTTAAAGTTGTTTTACCATGGTCGACATGACCAATTGTACCAATGTTACAGTGTGGTTTATTTCTTACGAACTTTTCTTTTGACATTACTTTTTTACCTCAGTTTAGTTTTATTAATAATTTCTTTT
>Ga0307995_1000748_pt1 | contig 21395 bp, 7 predicted proteins | sample EllFjometagen262_FD_203132 | JGI IMG/M metagenome (GOLD analysis project Ga0307995, IMG submission 203132) | Marine microbial communities from Ellis Fjord, Antarctic Ocean - #262 | ecosystem: Environmental > Aquatic > Marine > Unclassified | place: Southern Ocean | collected 2014-11-02 | reverse complement strand
TTATAGCAGTATATTTGCAAACCTAAATCGCGGGGTGGAGCAGTTGGTAGCTCGTTGGGCTCATAACCCAAAGGTCGCAGGTTCGAGTCCTGTCCCCGCTACTAGATAAGAAAGGCCCTTTTAAGGGTCTTTTTTTATGCACAAAAATAAAGGAGGTAGAACATAGGTAGAACAAATCGATTTTTTCCTAAAACACCTATCCCCTTTTAAAATGACAAAAAATAGATTATAACTTCATACCAAAACAGTCTGAAAATAGATTTCTATTTTAAATATATTGTCTCTTAATTATTTTTTAAAATAATATTATTGCCTAAAATTTACTAGTAAATATTACTGATTACAGCCAATAGTTCTCATTTAACCTTTTAATTCAATAGAAATTACTCCTAGTAAACCTACAAATACCTTTAACTACTTTTTAAAACACTTGTTTACTTTTATTTATTTTTGATAACCTTCAATAACATTTTTTTATTTAAAAAAAATGTAAATACCTCCTAAATTAAGATAAATACGAATAATTTCAATAATAAAAACAAGTAATAAACTTAATGTGATTAATAAAATAGTTCTCAAAAGGTCAGATCGGTGAAAGAAAATCCTCTCTAACTCATCCCTTTTTCTTCTTGAAACAGAGACAGTTGATTTATCACACATTATCAAATATCCACCGTCTGTTTTGCAGTATTTTTCTACTTCATCTAAATTAAGTGAGATTGATGCACTCAAATAAATTGTACGTCTTCATGCTAAAGTGGTTTAATTTTGTGTAAATTTAGTAACTAGTTTTCGCTTTTCATAATTATGCTAATATCAGCTTTTGTTGAATATTCTTGTCTTCTTTATATTTTCTCTAAAGAAGATTTTTACTAAAGTTTTTCATCTTTGTTTGGAATAATCAGAAAAATTGAAATTATTTTTCTTAACATTAAACTTCTGTATTTTTTAATTTATAAAATGATATTACTCTAAAATCAACTTAATTTCTTAAGTTTGGATTAGTAGATTGATTAACGGTGCAAAAAGTGGTGCAAATTTTTGCTTTAAAGCTTGCTCTAATCTACTGAAAGAGCAGAAGTTCCAATCTGGCTCCATTCAACGTAAAGTATATAGCTAATGACATTCTACTCAAATTAGAGCAAGGATACTTTAATTGCTATGGAAGTTGATAAGATTGAATCCTATATAGTTAAGAAGGGACTACAGAATAAAAAAGGCTTAGATAAGTATATAGATATGATATTAACTGAAAAATCTGGTGTTATAGTGGGTAAAATTATACCTCAAGAACAGGTTCAACTAAGCCTGTTTGATAAGTTAGATAGGGATAAGCGAAAATCAATAAAGCAGTTGATAAGCTTAATGCTGCAATGGGAAGAGAAAAAGTAAAACTTGCTGTACAAGAATCAGGTAGAAAGTGGAAATTGAAGCAAGAGAGATTATCTCCTTCTTACACTACACTCCTTTCAGATATGCTTGAGGTGAGGATTTAGTCCTTAGATAAGTTTACACAAAATTAAACCACTTTAGCATGAAGACGTACAAACAAAACCATATACTAAACTTTTACACTAAACAGTCCACTTTGGTTTGATGGATTACATTTTATTCTTTATAAAAAGTTCTACTCTCTATTTTCCCTTCCATTGAAATAACAATTAAATACATACTTGTGCTTAAGTGGGAAACATCAATAGATGCTTTAATTGATTTTGAAAATTTATAATTTGAGAAAATTACTTTCCCTGTAATATCATAAATACTAACTAAAAAATCTGATGAATTATTATCTAATTGAATATTTAAACTATTCAATACTGGATTAGGATAGATATTAAACTCTCTATTTATCTCATTAATTCCTGAGACTATAAAATTGAAAGTCTGAAAATCTGTATCTCCTAATTCAGAAGTAATTGTTGAAGTAAATACTAAAGGTACGCATGGGTTGATGAAAATATTATTAAATGTAACGCTATTCATATTTCCAGAAGTATAATTATTTCCATCAGGAATAGTTTGTGTTAAAATATTAATTCCACCTAAAGGTATATTTGTAAGAGTAAAATTACCAAGATTTCCATTAATTATTGATATATTTTGAATTATTACCTCAGAGCTTGATACAATTGCACTTACAATTAAGTAAGTATTTATATTTATACTCCCACCACCAGCCATCATACTAGAATTACCAATAGTATCACCTACACTCATTGAAGCAATATCAAAAGAACCAGAGTTAGATTGAAATAATGCAGTTGACATATCAACCTCACCAGAATCTTGACTTACTACAATTGTTAAATCAGTTAAACTATCACACCAATTGTTAGAAAGAGCTACAGTAACAGTTGGAGTAAAGTTAGCAGAATAAAAAATTGAAGATGAATCTGTACATCCATTAGCATCAATTACAATAAAAGCATATGAACCTGAAATCAATGGATTAATAGAGAAACTAGTGCCAAAATTATTAAAACTTGAGGCTACAAAACCATTCGGCCCCCAGAATTCAAAAGTATATGGCATTGTCCCTCCACTTGAGTTTCCAGTCAACGTACTTGTACTACTGCTTAAATTTGGAGCTAACAAAATTGGCTCAATAATTATTATCGAATCTATTGCTGAACAATTATTTGAATCTGTTACAGTAACTGTATATACTCCAGCATTTAAATTATTAATTATATTTGTTGTTGAACCATCTGACCATAGATAAGTATAAGGAGACTGACCTCCAAAAGCAGTTAGATTAGCAGTCCCATTACTAGAACCAAAACAGCTTGAATTTGTTGAATTGATTGATGAATTAATTACAGCTAGCAGACTAGCTACAGTAACGGTATCAATAGTCTCACACATACTTGAATCCCTTACACGAACTTCATAATCACCAGCTAATAAACTATCTGGATTAACAGGTATTCCACTCATATCAAACCAAAAGTCATAGTATGGAGGCAATCCATTAGTTGGATTTACTGTGGCCGTACCATAAGGCTGGCTACAGGTAACAGGTGATGATATTGGGTTTGCCTTTAAAATATTACAAGGTGGACAAACTGTAATTGAAATTACTTGTGCTGTATTCTCAATTGCAGGTGCTGGACAAAAATCATCTTGGACTTTAATAACAAAAGTGTATAAACTTGGGCGCAAATCATTTCCACAAGTACTTATAATGTGATTACAAGAAGTAATCCACTCAAATGATCCTGACCCATATCCTCCAGTCGTTATAAACGGAGGATTTGTACCTGTTGATGTTTGCTCAAAAGTAGCACAAGGAGGATTATCACATAATGCTGGTGGACTAACATTATAGTCCATAAATTGACCAGAAGAAACAGTGAATTGTAAATCTTGCTGACTACCATTAGGGTTAAAGTCATAATCATTTGCAATAAAATCAAATGACACTGTATCGCCACAATGAACAATAGTATCCCACTGATATTGAGGAGAACCTAAAGGGAAAAAGAATGGAGGTTGAACTAATGGTCTAATATTACAAAGCGTATCAGCCCCCACATTACCACCAGTAGTGTCTCCTAAATTACATGCAGGAGGTATTAATACAACTTGAATTTCTCTAAATACTTCCGATACTAATTGTCCACAATTAAATGCTGACACTTTTGTACATGTTACAAAATTACCTACATCATTAGCGTCATACCAAGTTTTACCCGTCTGAGGATTCATGAAAATTCCATCAATTGGGTTGATATAAGATAAGGGATAAACAGAAGTGTTAAATGGTATTAACATTGCATTAGGAAATAGAAAATTATACCCATTATCAATTGGCCGTGCCCATTCATAAGATAAAGAATCTCTTTCTTCATCAAAAGCATTATGACTATATGTGAATCCATTTGAAAAAGCAAGAGGATCATAACCATTCCCAACTTCTAAAATTGTCCTTGGAGTTTCATAAAACTTAGGTGAAGAATCAAAACATATATTTCCATTAGGAAAAGTAGTACCTAACGAATCTATATAAGAGTACATTACTGCTCTTAGTGTAAAACCATATTGCCCAGTATTGTTAGCTAAATTAGTAATTGCTAAATTCCTGCAACAAGATTCCCAAGTAAAATGCCAACCATTAGCATCTGGCGTACCAATAATCTCTATAGGCTCTGCTGATTGATAAACATGCTCTTCTACTGCACCATTTCCATTTCCAGCAAACCCAATATTTGTTCCATTACAAGAGAATGGTGAATTAGGACCATCAATAGCATCACATGCTGGAGATAAATCAGTTGCTCCAACATATAATAATGGAATTGTTGTTAAGCCTGGCACATTGTGTACCGTTAGGTACATATTGGTATCTATAGGAACTCCCTGGCAATCTCTGTAAACTTTTACAGTAAAGATATACTTCCCTACATCAGAGCCAGATTTAATACATTTCCATGTAATTTCACCTCCCATAAGATGAGTTGCACTTAGGTTATTTGAAAATACAAATGACATCAATAAAATTGCTAGTATTTTTTTCATTATTTTTATTTTATCTAGTTATGATTATTATTTTTATAAATCTATTTTGGATCAAGAATCCAACTACCATTTCCGTAACTATTTCTAAATTCTTCTGCTTCTTCTCTATTAGCACTAGCAAAAACAAATACATAGTATTTTCCATTTACAAAAATATATTCTAAATTTTCTTCTCCACTATATGTGTAATTAACAGCATTACTAACATCATTAAACACTTGTATAATTACCAAATACTTACCATCAATTGGATTTTTACTTAAAGTATTCACAGTTTCAAGTTCAAAAGTAGCAGTTTCAGTTTTCACTTGCCCATCTAATTTTTCTACCTCCTCAATAAGTGTATCAGCTTTATCAGTTTCAGTTTTCACTTGCCCATCTAATTTTTCTACCTCCTCAATAAGTGTATCAGCTTTATCAGTTTCAATTTTCACTTTTTCATAAGGAGTTTTTATACTTTTAGTTGGCATTTCTACTTTCTCATCTTCAATAATCACATCTGTATCTACTGTATCATCTAACTTAGTAAGCAAATAATCATATTCCTCTAAAATATTCTTAGCTGTTTTTTCATCAAACAAATGATATCTAATATCAAATTCTACCCTTCTGTTATCCGCTCTTTCTTCTTCATTTATATTGTCATTTAAAGGTGTATCCTCACCATAAAAGTCAATAATTAATCTTCTTTTACTTATACCTCTACCAATAAAGAAATTTTGCACCGCCTTAGCTCTTCTTGCAGATAAACTTAAATTATAAGAAGCAGAACCCTCAGCCGAAGCATGTCCTTCAATTAGTAAATTCATAGACGGATTTTTATGCAACAAAACTGTTAAATCAGTTAAGGCAATATAAGATACCTGCTCAATACCATCCTTATCAAAATCAAATTTCAAAGCACCAAGTGCCCTAGTTAAAATAAGTTGCTCAGCAATTGTTAGTTCTGGACAACCTTGTGATTTTTCATCACCGTATAAATGGGGGCATAAATCATATTTATCAGGAATTCCATCCTTATCAAAATCAGGGCAACCATTTGCTAATTTATCACCAACAACATCTGGGCATAAATCCTCATCATCCGCAACTCCATCTTTATCTCTATCTTTTACTAATTCTTCTTTAACTATTGTTTTTATTTCTTCTTCTGAGTAGGGAATGAAATCATATCCTAATGTAAATTCATGAGAACCATTACTGTAATTAGCAACCTCATTAGTTGAAATATCAAATGAATAAACTGAAAGTAGTTTGCCAAAATCAATACCTACATATATTGTTGGACCAAAATCTTGTCTGTATGATGTACCAAACCATAATTTATTTTTTAACTTAAAGGAAATATTTGCATCTATCTGATTATGAAGTGAAGTAGTTTTCACTAAAATAGAAGGATGAGCTGACCAATCATCATTCAATTTCTTTGTATAAGAAATCATAGTGTAAAGATGCCTATCTAAAGTGTTTTCATCTGAATCAGTAAAATCCATATTGGTTTGTAATAATCCTGGAATTGAAACTCCTAGCTTGAAATCTCCTAAAGTATAATACATTCCAAAAGTGAACTCTGGTATTACATCATCAGTTGTTAATAATGCAGGATCATCAATTGCACTCAAATTAATTTTTGATGCTCCGGCTGAAACCCCAAAAGCAAAGTAAGATTTATTTACCTGCACTCTGTAAGAGTAACTAAGAGCTCCACCTGACTTATTAAAAACACCACCAGTTTTATCATTAAAAAAAGTAATTCCTAATCCATTATTTCCAAAACCTTTAGTTATAGTTAAAATCTGTGTACTAATAGGGTTTTTAGTTAATCCTACCCATTGATCCCTAAAAGAAGCTCGTGCACGATAAAACGCATTCTCACCACTAGCAGCAGGGTTAATCGTTGGATAATTAAATTGGTATTGCGATTGTAATGGGAATTGCTGAGCAAAACCTATTGTTGCAAAAACACTTACTAGTATTAATAAACTTATTTTTTTCATATTCTTATCTTATTAATGTAATTACTCCTGTCATATCAGGATAATTATTATCGTTAAATTTAATTATGTAGTAATAATCAGTTGAAGGAAGGTTATCTCCATTAGTTGCTAAACCATTCCATTCAAACGCTAAACTATTTCCTGAGTAATAGAATTCCTCTTCACCCCATCTATTAAGTATTATTACTTCTATATCAACATCAATGTCAAATATTGGATGCCAACTATCATTTGTACCATCATTATTTGGAGATACAACAACCGGAACTTCTATACAATTATATCCTCCAATGTAATCAACAGTTATAGTATCACTTAATTCACACCCTATTGCATCAACTAAAGTTATCTGATTAGTTGAAGCAAATAAATCATCTATTAAAATTGAATTAACAATATCTTCAGCTAATAATTCACCATTTACTATTACTGAAAAAGGTGGGTAACCTCCATTGATGTTATGTACCTCTATACTCCCATCCGCTAATGATTGACAAGATGCATCATAAATTGTATAATCAAGTAAGCCATTTATAGTGAATGAATCTGTTCTAGTACAACCTAAATCATCAATAACAGTTACATTATAAAGCCCTGGCTCTAAACCATCAATATATACTGAATCCAATGCATTATCCCAGAAAATTTGATAGTTTCCGTTAGTATTTAATACATCAACTAAAAGTGAACCATAACAAGATTCTAAAAGTGAAATTTCAATTTCATCAGGGTTTATAAGATTTACTTCACTACTAACTAAACAGCCATTTAAGTCAGTTACAATAAAAGTATAGCTCCCAGCATCTAAACTATTTATTACATATGTATTTCCTGCTAAATTATTTAAATCATCTAATAGCTCATACGTATAAGGAAGTGCACCTCCAATAACAGTCACTACAGAAAGCCCATCAGAATAACCATAACAAGTAGGGCTAATTTCAGTTATATTATCAATTAATAACTCTAACGGAACAATTAAGTTTACAAAATTACTCTCGGCACATCCATTTGCATCAATAACATACAAAGTATCATCTCCAGCAGATAATCCAGTAATAATAATTGAATCATTAGTTGGGTAAGAATTAACTCCACTTCCATACATTGCGTCATAAGGTTGTGTTCCTCCATTAATCTCAATGTCAATAATACCATTATCATCATTAAAACATAAAGGATTATAAGTAGCAATTAAATAAGATAAAGACAATGGCTCAGTAATAGTAAATGTATCACTAACACTACACATATTACTATCCTCTATAGTTATTATATACTCACCTAATCCTAAGTCAGCTATAGAATCAAGATTCGAACTATAATTATTTGGTCCTTGCCAATTAACAGCATAAGGTAAAGTTCCTCCAAGAGTTGTATTTACAAGAATACCATCAGAAAACCCATAACAAGAAATATTAGCTGGTACTAGTATGTTATTAAGTTGAGATGGCTCATTAATAATAATTGTATCATAAACAGTACAGCCAGAATTATCAGTTACTGATACTATAAATGTATCTGCATATAAATTAGTTATGATTGGAGTAGTTTGCATGTTTACATCACTCCATAAAAAATTATATGGTTGAGTTCCACCAGTTACAAAGATACTAGCTAAACCATCATTTCCTCCATTACAACTAATATCTGTTTTTTCAACTTTAATAATAGATAAACTTGTAGCTGATTGTGTGATTTGAACAGTATCTGTAATTTCACATCCATTATTATCAGTTATTGTACACCAATACATTCCAACACCCAATCCTTGAATATTTGCTGAAGTATTACCATTATTCCATAAATAAGTATAAGGTGCAGTACCTCCTGTTGGCTGTTGCAATGCAGTACCATCTAACAATCCAGTACAACTAATAGTTGTATTAATTGAATTTGCAGAAAGCACAAAACTAGGCAGTAAAGTAATTGTATCAATTTCTGTACAACCGTTAAGATCAGTTACTTCTACAGAATAAAATCCTTCAGATAAGCCTGCAATGCTGTCATTAACTCCTAAATTACTCCACAAATATGAGAAACTTCCTGCCCCACCCTGTATTATTGATGCAATTACACCATCATTAGCACCAATACAAGAAACATTATTAAGTATTGTAATGTTAGGGTCTAGTATATCTGGTGCTATCACTTCAATACTATCACTTACCACACATTCATTTGAATCTTTAACATATGAAGTAAACCAGCCTGAAGATAAATTAAGAAAAGTTGAGTCTGAGACATTAGGATAATAAATCCCATCATCAGAATAATCATATGGTCCATTTCCTCCACTAGCTGATATAGTAAGAAAGCCATCTGAACTATTATTACAGCTTACATTAAATCCATTATAATATGAAAGAGTAAAGTTAATTGAAACAACATCAGGCTCAGAGATACTAAAAGGAACAGCAGTAAGATTACACCCATTCGCATCAACAATAGAAACATAATAAGTAGTAGCTGCATTTAAACCATTACTTGTTGCTGATGTAGAACCTGAACCGGTCCAAAGGTAAGTATATGGCGCTGTACCTCCAGTAGGATTCGCCATTGCACTACCATCTGATGATCCATTACATAAAGTTGGGTTAGTAGAGATATTTGCAACAATTGTATCTGGTAATGTTAATAATACTGAAGCAGTATCAAAACATCCATTAACATCTGAAACAATTACTCTATAAGTTGCTGCTCCTAGATTAATTGCAAAGCTATCTGTAGAGAGAGTAGTATTTAATAAATCTAACCAATTGTAACTGTATGGTGAACTTCCTCCGGTAGCAGTAACATTAACGCTTCCATCAGAATTACCTAAACAAGTTGACTCTACAATTACAGCAGTATTTAAGGTTAATGAACTTGGTTGTCCTACAACAAAGGTTATAGTATTTACGATTGTATTACAGCCTAAATTATCAGTAACAGTTACATTATACGATCCTATTTGCAATCCTGTAACAATTAAATTAGTTGCACCATTAAACCAATTCACATTATAAATTCCACTTCCTCCTGATGGATTTACTACTGCAGAACCATCAGCAGTTCCATTACAACTTACATCAGTAACACTAATATTAGCAAGTATCTCTAATGGTTCATTTATAGTAGTTGTAAATAAATCTGAACATCCATTTGCATCAGTTACCGTACAACTATAATTATCTGCTACTAAAGTTGTCGCTAGATGCATTATTTGACCATTCGACCATAAATATGTGTAAGGAGCAGTACCTCCTGTTGGAAAAATTTGAGCAGTTCCGTCTGAGAAACTAAAACAACTAACATCTGAAGTTGTAAAAGTAGCAGCTAAATTAAAACTAGGTTCAGTTATTACTACTAAATTTTGTCCAGCTGAAGGATTGCAACCAAATGCATCAGTTATTAAAACATAATGATTTCCATCATCTAAAGATGTAACTGTTTGAGTATTAAATCCACTTGGTGACCAGTTATAAGTATATGGACCTGTTCCTCCGTTTATATTTACAGTTGCAGTACCATCATTACCTCCTAAACATGAAACATTTGTTGATGAAATAGTAGTAATTATATCGGAAGGTTCTGAAATACTAAAACTCTGATTAATAGAACAACTATTTGCATCAGTTAAGATATACGTGTAAGTGCCTGGACTTAAAGAATTTGGGTTTGGCAAACCAGTTATATTATATGTTGGAGTACCTCCTTGTGGTGTTATAGATACAGACCCGTCATTGCCACCAAAACAAGTTGTTGCTGTAGTGCTTGTATTTGCAATTAAAGCATCAGGTTCAGTAATTTGAATATTTACTAAATCAACACATCCATATTGATCACTTACTTGTAAAGCATAACTTCCAACAGATAATTGTACTGAAGATGAAGTAAAACTATTATAAATAATTGCATTTGTATTTAAGTTAGTTATGGTATTAGTATAATTACCTCCTCCACCTGAATTAGTCCAAACCACATTCCCATAATCACCAAAGCAAAGTGGTTGATTTATTGTATTATTAATTGTAACGTTACAAGAAGTTTGATTTATTACAGTTGATTGAGATGAAGTACATCCATTAGCATCAGTAATAGTTAAAGTATAAGTACCAATTGATAGATTTGTTAAATTTTGACTAATAGCTGAAAAACCATTTGAACCTATCCAGTAATAAGTATATGGAGATTGACCCCCAGAAACTGAAACAGTATTTATCCAACCGTTGTTTGCCCCATTAGAGGTAATATCATTTGGATTTAATCCAAATGATATTGTTGCTGGATTAACTAATAATATAGAACCTTGGTCTATACATCCGTTTATATCTGTAGCAATTAAACTATATGCGCCAGAAGATAAATTGGATACAGATGGATCTGAACTAATAACTGTATTAGGATTAGTTAAATTATACCAATTATAAGTTATTGGTCCAGTACCTGTAACTACTGTAGAAACTAAAGCACCATCACTTTCACCTGTACAGCTAATAGCTATTTGTTGAATACTTACATTTAGTAAAGGAGCATTAGTAATCTGCACATTATTAAAAATTGCTTGACAGTTATTTGCATCATATAAATATGCTGTATAAGTACCATTAGCTAAACTTTGTGCTATTTGTGTTGTTTGTCCATTAGACCAACCATAAGTATATGGCAATATACCTCCTGATCCATAAGTGGTAGCAGTTCCATTATTTCCAGAAGAACAAGAAACTAATGTAGTGTTTACACTATTAATAACTAACTGACTTGGTTCATTGATAGTATAATTAATTATACCAGAAGAGCATCCATTTGCATCCATAACTTGAATGTTATAATTTCCAGCAATTAATAAATTTGGATCAGCACCTCCCCAATTAGTATTATATGGAAATATACCTCCATTAATTACAACTGATGCAGTTCCTGTACTTCCATTGTAACAAAGAGCATCAGTTAAAGAAAGGTTTAATTCAATTGATTCTGGTGTAGTAATCTGAATATTCCAAATAGCACTACACCCTGAAGCGTCCTCAACAACTAAATCATAAACCCCTGAAGGAAATTGTAAAGGAGTATTTGGATAATTATATTGAGCACCATTTATTAGAACTGTCCCATCTGAACTAATTAAAGTATTAGAGTAAGGAGCTAATCCTCCACTGTTTTGCCAGTAAACTGTTGCCATATTTCCATAACATAAAGGCGCAGTATAAGTTTCAGTAATTATAACATTACAATTTGGCTGATTAATAACCTGATTAAAAGTTTGAGAACAGCTACTAGCATCAGTAATTATAAGAGTATAAAGTCCCATCTCTAAAGAGTTAATACTAGAATTACTATTTGAATAATTATTAGGTCCTGACCAACTATATGTATAAGGAGAGTTTCCACCAGAAACAATTGCAGAAATACTTCCGTCAGCTGCACCATTCACAGAAATATCTGAATAAGATAAAGTAGCAGTGATAGGTAATGGTTGCGTTAAGGATTGAGAAAATGTATTAGAACATCCATTTCCATCTGTAATAGTAACATAATAAGTTCCTGCACTTAAATTCTGGTTAATTGGATCATCATGACCATCTGACCAAGAGTAAATATAAGGTCCAGTTGTTCCTATTACATTATTTACTATTATATTACCAGTAGAATCACCATTACAAAGAATATTAATAGGTGTCAATACAGCCCCTACTTGTACAGGTTGTCCAACAGTAACAGATGCAGATGTTGCACAACTATTACCATCCAATACCATTATACTATATGTCCCTGCAATTAGATTAATTGCTTGTTGAGTAGTTTGTCCATTCGACCAATTATAAGTGTAAGAGCCTGTACCTCCTTGAGGCACAACTGCTGCAGATCCATCACTATCACCAAAGCAAGAAGTTGCTAGTGATGATGACGTTAGATTCAATTGTAATGGCTGCCCAACTGTTGCTGTTACAAAAGCAATACAGCCATTATAATCTGTAACAGTACAAGTATATGTGCCGATACTTAAACCAGTTAATGATTGTGAGTCTTGTCCATTATCCCAACTATAAGAATAATTTGGTGTTCCTCCTGTCGTTACAAGTGACACTATACCATCAGAAAAACCAAAACAACTTACATCTGTTACAGTTGCACTAGATACCAATGAATTAGATGGCTCATATACATCATATGTATCAAAGAACCGACAATTTGTTGAGTCCAAAATTTCAACTGTATAATTTCCTGCAACTAACCCAATAGCATTTTGAGTTGTTTGTCCATCTGACCATAGATATGTATAATTACCATTACCACCACTAACACTTAAAGTAATTTGCCCAGAAAAACCTCCAAAACAAGAAACAGAGTCAATTACAGCAATAGCTGATATTAGAGCTGGCTCATTAATTGTTACTGAAGAAGATACTGAAGGACAGTTAATCGAATCTATAACAGTTACAGTATACACATTAGCACTTAAACCTGTAGCACTTTGAGTAGTTTGAACTGGACTAGTATTCCATGAAAAACTATAAGGTGATGTTCCTCCTGATGGAAAAGCTGTCGCTATAGCATCACTTCCGCCATTACAACTAACATCAGTAGCTACTATTGGTATTGTTAATGTTAAAGGTTCGTTTATATAAATATTCTGAATAACAGTACAATTATTTGCGTCTGTAACACTAATTGTATAATTACCACTTATTAAAGCTGTAATTAATGTATCTGATGATAAATTTGACCACAAATAAGTATAACCAGGGGAACCACCTCCCGCACTAACAGATACCGATCCATCATTACCACCATTACAACTTACATCTTCTGAATCTGTAGTAAGCAATAAATATGTTGGAGGTTCAGGAACTGAAGCGACTATTTGTGTTGTACAACCATTTGCATCAGTAATTGTACACGTGTAATTGCCAGCTGATAAATTGGTAATAGTTTGGATTGATGACCCTGTACTCCATAGATAATTATATGGCGCAGTACCTCCATTAGGATATACGGCAGCACTTCCGTCACTACCACCCTTACAACTAACAATATTAGTATTAATAGAATAAAATAAACTTGTTGGTTCATTAACTGTTACTGAAATAGTAGGAATTGCACACCCATTCGCATCAATTATATCACATGTATATGTACCAGCAGTAAGATTTGTAAGAGTATTAACAGTAGCTCCTGTACTCCATAAGAAAACATAGGACTGAGTACCCCCAGTAATTAAAATAGTAACATCTCCATCACTACCTCCATTACAACTTACATCATTGATTGTAGTAGATAGTAAAGCTAATTGATTTGGCTCACTAACAAATACATTTGTAATAATAGAGCAGTTATTTGCATCAGTAATAGTACACGAATAATTACCGCTAGTTAACCCTGCAATACTTTGGTTTGTACTACCATTACTCCAAGAATAAGAATAACCTAAAACACCTCCTCCAGCTGTTACAGTGGCCGTACCATTATTTCCTCCATTACAACTAACAGGTGTAACTGAACTACTTATTGATAAGGCTGAAGGTTGATTAACAAAGATATTTCCACTATTAATTATACATCCATTTGCATCAGTAATTGTACAATTATAATTACCTGAAATTAATCCTGAAGCTATTTGAGTATTTTGACCATTACTCCATGAATATGAATAAGGTGATGTACCTCCAATTGGATTTACAGTTGCAGTACCATTATTTCCTCCATAACAACTTACAGCTGTAGCTGAACTACTTACTGTTAAGATTGAAGGTTGATTAACAAATATATTTCCACTATTAATTGTACAACCATTTGCATCAGTAACTGTACAATTATAATTACCTGAAATTAAAAAGAAAGCTGTTGGAGTATTTTGACCATTACTCCATAAATAAGAATATCCTGCACTACCACCTCCTACACTTACGGTTGCAGTTCCATTATTCCCTCCATTACAACCAACAAATGTAGTTGAACTGCTTATTGTTAAGCTAGATGATGGTTGAGTTACAATAATATTCTGCATTACTACACAGTTATTTGCATCAGTAATTATACACGAATAATTACCACTAGTCAATCCAGTTGTACTTTGATTAGTACTACCATTACTCCAAAGATAGGAATAAGGTGATGTCCCTCCACTTGGATTTACAGTTGAAGTACCATTATTACCTCCATAACAACTTACAGATGTTTGCTGAATGGAAGCAGTTAAGGTATTTGGTTGAGTTAAAGTAACAAAAATTGGATTTCCACTAAAAAGACAACCATTTACATCTGAAATACTTAAAGAATATGACCCTGGAGATAAATTATTAAGCACATAAAGCCCATTAGCATTATATTGCTGAGCTCCACCATTTAATGAATAATAATACCCTGCTGTTCCAAGAAAAGTTGTAAAAGAAATACTTCCATCATTATTTCCATTACAACTAATATTACTTAAAGTAGTGAAATTTTGTATTGCATCAGGCTGACTAATTGTAAATTCCAGAGTATCAAAAATACTTGAATTTAATGGATACTCAACAATTACTCTCTTTGTACCAGCTGTCAAATTAGTTAATACATATGAATTTCCAGAAACAACTGGGTAAGATGGATGATGCATCCAAATACCACTAAAGATTTCTAAATCATAAGAGGCGTTTGATACAGCATTAGTATAAACCTTAACACTAGTAGCATCTCCATTACAGGCAATTTGAGATATAACAACAGAATCTATTACTCCTCCGTTACCTGTTATTGTTTGTGAATATATAGTGTTTGTAAAAACTACACTTAATATTAAAAGTAATATTTTTTTCATTTTTTTTTAAAGTTTAAAAGTTTGGCAAGATAGGATGTTTTCAGTTACTAACAAGTTATTAACAAGTTATTAATTCATGTTTGTTTTAATCATTTTAGTTCCATTACATTTCCTAGCACCTTTGCTAGATGAGCAAGAACTTAAATAAAAAACCATTATTACTAGAGAAAAAACTAAAACAATATTCTTATTAATCTGATTAAATTTCATATATTTATTTTATTATTATTTTATTATTATATATTTTATTTTCACTTTCTACTTCCAATATATAAATTCCTTGTTCAAATTTGATCAGATCTAATTTATAAGTATAATTTCCTTTATACTTATTAATTCTATCAAGTAAGATTTTTTGTCCTAGAAGATCAACTAAGTAGATACTATAATTTTGTTCATTAATGGATTCAAATTCAATATTTAAGAAGTCGGCAGTAGGGTTTGGATAAATATTAAAATGGGAGATTTCTGAATCATTAATTGAGGTTTCTGAATAGAAATATGTAATCGTATCAGATTGACAATGATTAGCATCAATAGCAATACAATAATAATTGCCATTAGAAGTAATATTCACATTCTGATTATTAATTAAAGAACCTAGATCATTAAACCACTCATAAGAATAAGGCGAAATTCCACCGCTAGCGTTAGCCTCTAATTGCATACCAATTTGATTTATTATAAGCTCGACGGAATCAGGTGGCACCATCAGAAAGCTCTCAGAATAAGAGCATCCAACAGCATCTATAAGATTATAAGAGACAAGACCTTCACATAAGGCTGCTGAATTTAAACCAAACCAGTCTACAATATATGGCGCTACCCCCCCATTAATTTGCAAGTCAATTGCTCCATCACAAAAACTGTTACAACTTATTTCAGTTACATCCGCTATTACCTGAATATTACTTTCTGCAATTAAAGTAACTGAATTTGAATCAAGACAATTATTGTCATCAATAATTACGAACTCATAAGTTCCTATAGCTAATGAATTTGGATTATTTACACCCCAATCAACATAATAAACCGGTGTACCTCCTGAAATTAATAAACTAACAGAACCGTCATTTGTATTTCCACATGAAGGATCAACAACTTGATTAAGAACACCAATTTGGTTTGGCTCACTTACTATTGCTATCTCACTATAAGCACAATTATTGGAATCTAAAATTGTAAAATTATATGTCCCTGCACTCATATTTATTGTAGAAAAACCAAACCAATCCACTATATATGGTGGAGTTGCACCAGTTACATCTAATACAATCTCTCCATCATTAAAGCCATAACAACTTACATTAGTTATATTCTCAATAACCACAAATGAATCTGGATCAGAAACAATTAATGAATCATTGTAACTACATCCAATTGAATCAATAATTTGATAACTATAAGTGCCTGCAGACAACAAGCTAGTATTTATATTATTATCCCAAAAAATATAATATGGAGCAGTACTTCCACTCACGCTAACTAAAACTGAACCATTAATACCTCCAAAACAACTCACATCTGTTACACTTTCTTGTATATTTAAAATAGGCTCAGTTATTTCAATAGTATCTGTAGTAATACACCCATTTTGATCTGTAACAGTATAATAATAAGATCCCGCTCCTAAATTACCTAAATCCTCTGTTGTATCTCCATTATTCCAAACATAACTATAAAGAGGTACAGATCCACTAACCGTTAAATCAATAAAACCATCTTGACCATCATTACAAATATTATAACCATTAATATCTGAAAGAATTATTGTTGTTTGAAAAGGAGTCGGTTCTGAAAGTGAAATATCTAGGGAATCTATACACCCATTATTATGCACAATATCTACATGATAATTTCCAGCACCAATATTTATAAGACTAGTTGATGTATCGAGAGTATTCCATAAATAGGTATAAGGTGGTACTGAACCACTAACATTTAAATTTATTGCCCCATCAGCAAAATTAAAACAAGAGACATCAAATCCATTGAAATTATTTGAAGACTGAATCGATGCCTGTAAAGGTATCGGTTCAGTTAGGACAATTGTATCAAATGCTTTACACCCATTTATATCTGTGATTATAACGGAATAACTACTTGCAATTAAATTATTTAAATCTTCTGACACTTCACCATTATTCCAATTATATGTAAAAGGCGGAAAACCACCAGAAATATTCATATCAACGCTTCCATCATCAGCTCCAAAACAACTAACATTATTTCCATTATAGTCACTTATAAGGCTACTTGTTAAGATTGTTGGGGCAATAGTATAATTAAAAGATCCTGTTGCACAAAATGAATTATAGTTAATTAATGCTGTTGTTCCTGCTAAACCAGTAGTAGAAAATGATGGAATAGTACCACTCCCTGAAGCCGGTAGTCCAATTGAAGGATTACTATTTGTCCAAGTTGCATTATTATCAAAAATAATAGGATCAGTCATATTTTCAACACAAATGTCTTGATCATCTATATTTGAGGTTGTTTGAATAATATAATCAAAAGTTCCCGATCCACAAGAAGAAACAAAGTTTATAAGTGCTGTTGTTCCTGATAAACCTGAAGGAGAAAATGATGGAATAGTTCCACTTCCTGAAGCTGGCAGTCCAATTGAAGGGTTACTATTTGTCCATGTCGCATTATTATTAAAAATTACAGGATTCGTCATATTTCCATAACAGATGTTTTGATCATCGACATTTGTAACTCCTGATGGAACAGTAAAATTTACAATTAACGGATACATACAAGGAGAACAACAATCCTCAGTAAACACAGTATTACCACTTATAATAGTAAAAGAAAGCGGAATATTTGCTGGTAAGCCGGGAAAGTCATAATATACCCAATCATTATATGTATTTTCTTCACTAGGACAACCTGCCGCATAAGTTATTGGTGTAGAGCACCCAGGAAGAGATCCTGAAGTCATACCCGTTACTGCTCCTCCAGGAACTGAAGTTATCGTAGAAGTAGTTCCATTAACAGTCACACTAATAGTCATAGTCGTTGAATTTGGATCTGAATTACCATGCCAATGTTCAAGCCAAATTCGTAAATCCCCACTACAACTTACACAATACTGCACTTGAACTGAGTGTGAAAATACTTGTCCAACACTAATAATAATAATAATAATAAAAGTAATAATTAATTTATTCAAAAAAGATATCATAATAATTGGTTTTGATTATTGAGTTATTTTAATAATTTATTGGCATTGAACTATTAGTCTTTTATAGTGATTTTGATTATTTACCTAATTAATGTTACCTGACCTTCATATTTATGTATTGCACCAAAAACATCTTTTGTTTCAATGTAATACACATAAACTCCTAATTGAACTTCATTGCCTGTATTTTCAAATTTTCCATTCCAACCAACCTCTATATCATCTGTAGTATATATCAATCCATCCCATCTAGAATAGATCTTCATTCTAAACTTATCAATACCAATACCATAGGGCCTAAATTCATCATTAATATTATCATCAAGTGAATTAGGTGTAAAGGCATTTGGTATAAATAACTCATATTCTTCTATTACAACTTTCTTTCTTAATGTGTCAATACAATTATAATCAGTAGTTACTGTAAGCAAAACATCATATTCTCCAATTTCTTGATAAGAATGAAATGCAATTGAATCAGTCCCGTAAGTTCCATCTCCAAAATCCCAATCCCAGTATAATGCATTTTGCCAAGTGAGTTCAGTCATATCAATAAAAATAATAGGATCTTTAAGTTGCTTATAAAGCCTTTCATAATCTGACATTATAGCAAAATTCATATTAGGTGAAATAAGATTAGACACAGAAACCGTATCAAATATCTGACAACCATTTTTATCTATAACCTCAACACTATATTCACCTTCAAATAATTGAGTAGCAACTGCAGAGTTTTGAGAATCACTCCATAAATAGTTATAAGGAAGAATACCTCCATTGACATCTATAATAATTTTCCCAACCTCTCTTTCACAAGTATCTGGGAACATATTGGTATTCCAAATTAAGTCATCTGGTTGATTTAAAACAATAAAACTTTCCCATGGACAACCATTATTATCATACATAGTAAGCAAGTGAAGGCCTGACTCTTGAAATGCGAGTGGATTTAATGTCTGTACATTATCCCAAACATATGTATATGGTGATACGCCCCCATTCGGCTCAACTAAAATCCCTCCATCATTAAACCCGTAACAACTTATATCATATCCATTATAATCATATAAAGAACTTACAACCCCACTTATAGCATCTTCAGGGTCATTTATTGGAAACGTAAACTGCTCTTCACATCCTAACCCATTTGTCACTACTACACTATATAAACCTTCAGATAAATCTGTAATACTTTGATTATCTGAATAAGGACTACCAGGCCCTGTCCAATCAAAACTATAAGGAATATAACCTCCTGTTGGAGTAGCACTAATCCAACCATCACTACCATTTTTACATGAAATACCAAAAGTTGAATAATTAGATAATTCAAAGTCAATATCTTGAGAAACAGCCACAGGTTGAGTAACTGATATCTGATAGAGCACATTACAGTTACTATCATCAGTAACAGTTAAATCATAAAGTCCGGCATACAAATTATTTATAATGTATTGGTTTGAGACAAATGAATTTGGACCTAACCATGAATAATAAAAAGGTCCTACTCCTCCAGATACTATAGAAACATCTATTTTACCTGTTGGATCACCATTACATTGTAAATCAATAACTATTATATCTAAAACTAACGAATCTTCCTGAGGAATATAAACAGTGTCTTGAAGAATACATCCGTTTGCATCAGTAATTTCATAAGGGTAACTACCTTCACTTAGATTATTCTCATCTACATTATTCCAATTTATATTATACATACTAACTCCCCCAACAATATTTAAAATAACACTTCCATCATTCCCACCAAAACAACTAACACTACTCACAACAGGAGTTGAAAATATTTCATTTTCTTGAGTTATATTAAAAATTGTAATCGATTCACAGCCTAAATAATCAGTAACTATACATGAGATATTTCCCTCAGGAAGATTATATATATCTTGATTAATAGAATTATCAGACCATAAATAAGAATATGTCTGAAAACCCCCACTTACTGACAAATCAATTGATGCGGTACTATCTCCATAACAAGCAACATTATCTACTATTGAACTAATATCTACTGTATAAGGAGATATTTCAAAAGTTTTTTCCAGGAGACATCCATTAGAATCAATAATATCTAAATCATATATTCCTGGAGGCAGCCCATCATTCATAGGAATATTTATCCAATTACTCCAGTAATAAGAATAAGAAGGAATACCACCACTTACTTGTACTGAAATAAATCCGAATGTATTATTAGCACATGTTGTATTAGTTTGCGTGGCAATCAAGAATAAACTGTCAGGTTGAGTTATATTAAATGTATCTCTTACAAAACAGTTATTGTCATCAATTTGCAAATAATAAACTCCTGGAGATAAATTATTTCTATCTTCAATTGATGAAGTAATATCTGACCAATTATAAACAGGAGATATTAAGTTGATTGGGCTAATATCAATTGCACCATCAGCAAAACCAAAACAGCTAATATCATTTGAGGATGTAGTTAATTGCATATCAAATCCAGCTCCAATCACAAAGCTGGTATCCTTAATACAAAGACTTGATATATCAGTAATAGTTAAGTCATATACACCTGGAAATAAATTGAAAACATCTCTTGTTGTTGAACTAAAAGAATTAGGCCCAGTCCAACTATAAGAAAATGATCCAAAACCTCCAATAACATTTAATATTATTGATCCATCAGAATAATCCAAACATAACTCATCAACTATATTAGCGGTAACATTAATTAATGGGTATATTGTTAAATCTAAGCTGTCAATATGCTGACACCCATCAGCATTTATTGAATGAACAGTATCAATTTGTGAAGCATAATAAGTTTGCCCATTTAAAGACCAAGTAAAACTATCACAATGTGAACCAACATTATCTATACTTGTAGTGCTATTTAATATACTTAAATCTAAACTATCAGTATGTA
>Ga0307995_1000746_pt1 | contig 21413 bp, 21 predicted proteins | sample EllFjometagen262_FD_203132 | JGI IMG/M metagenome (GOLD analysis project Ga0307995, IMG submission 203132) | Marine microbial communities from Ellis Fjord, Antarctic Ocean - #262 | ecosystem: Environmental > Aquatic > Marine > Unclassified | place: Southern Ocean | collected 2014-11-02 | reverse complement strand
TTCCAAAATCTTTCTTCTTAGCAAACCATACTGAATCCCAGCCTCTGTTTACGCCTAATCTGAAACCAATTGGATTAATTTTTTGTCCCATAATTATTTTTTTGCCTCTATTTTAATCTCTTTTTTTATCTCTTTTTTTTCTCCTAATACAATAGTAATTCTAGCAAATGGTTTTTTTATAGCGCTTGCTCTACCTTTGGCTCGTGGTCTAAATCTTTTCATCACAATAGACTTTCCTACATATGCTTCTTTTATATATAAGCTATCAATGTCGTATTGATAGTTATTTTCAGCATTAGCAATAGCTGATTTAACAGTTTTTTTGACATCGTGTGCTATTCTTTTTCTCGTAAATTCTAAATCTCTTATTGCCACATCAGCTTTTTTCCCTTTTATAAAGTCCAAAATTAAAGCAATTTTTCGTGTACTTGATCTCACGTTCTTGTTTACTGCTGTAACTGTAATATTATTTTTTTCCACCTGCTCCTCCTGGCTTAGCTGTTGCTGGTGCTGCTTTCTTGTCAGCTGGTGTATGTCCTCTGAACGTCCTAGTCAGAGCAAATTCTCCTAATTTGTGACCAACCATTTCTTCAGAAATTGTAATAGGTATAAAAGATTTTCCATTATGAATTAAAAAACTATGACCTACAAAGTCAGGAATAACTGTTGAATTTCTTGACCATGTTTTAATCGGTCTTTTATCACCACTTCCTTCTTTCAATCTATCAATTTTTTTTAACAAACTTGGATGTACAAACGGTCCTTTCCAAACTGATCTAGCCATAATTATTTCCTTTTTTTCTTTCTTGAAATTATTAATTTGTCACTTCTTTGAGGTTTTCTAGTCTTTAAACCTTTTGCTGATTGACCCCAAGGTGAAACTGGGTTTCTTCCTCCAGCTGTTTTACCTTCACCACCACCATGCGGGTGATCTACCGGGTTCATCACGACACCTCTTGATTGTGGTCTTTGACCTTTCCATCTAGTTCTTCCAGCTTTACCTACTTTAATATTTTTTTGATCTGGGTTTGAAACAGCACCAAGTGTTGCCATACATTTGTTGCTAACTTTTCTTGTTTCACCAGATCCTAATCTTATAATTGCATGGTCACCATCGAAACCAGTTAAGGTTGCAGATGAACCCGCTGATCTAACCATTTTACCGCCTGTATTTGGTACTAACTCTATGTTGTGGATTGAACTACCTTGAGGAATTTCACATAACTCCAAACAATTTCCAACTTTAATTTCAACTTTTTTACCAGCTTCTACTGTATCTCCAATTTTTAAGTTTTGAGGACAAATAATATATTTCATATCATTATCTTCATATTTTATTAAAGCTATGTAACTAGTTCTATTTGGGTCATATTCAATTCTTTCAACAACACCCTTGATGTTTCTTTTTGATCTATAAAAATCTATAATTCTGTATTTATGCTTATGAGCTCCACCTCTGTGTCTTGAGGTTATTCTCCCCATATTATTTCTTGCACCAGTTGAATGCTGTCCTACAGTTAGAGGTTTATAAGGGTTGCCTTTCCATAAACCACTTTTGTCGACAAGAACTGTACCACGCGTTGATTTTGTATAAGGTTTAAATGTTTTTAATGCCATTGTTAAATTCCTGAAGCGAGATCGATACTCTGACCTTTTTTAAGTGTTATAATTGCTTTTTTATACCCCGGTTTGATTGAAAGTTTTCCTTGTTTAATTTTTTTTTTTCTTTTTTGGTTAATAATATTAACTTTAGTAACAGTAACTTTAAATATTTTTTCTATATTTTTTTTAATTGATCTCTTATTCGCTCCAGAATGCACTTTAAAAACAGTTTTGTTAAATTCTGAAAGAATTGTGGCTTTCTCGGTAATAATTGGTTGTCTTATAGAGTCTATAAAATTAATTTTTTTCATCTAATAACCTAGTTTCTATTTTTTTCATTGAGCTAGAAGTAATAATTACATTTGTGTATTTAAGTAGATCATAAATATTTGCACCTTCATCACGTATAACTTTTACGTTCTTTATGTTCCTTGCTGACCTTACAAAGTTTTTTTCAGAATCTTTATCAGATAGGATTAAGACACTTAATAATTTGTTATTATTTAGAAATTTATTAAAATCCTTAGTTTTTTTAACCTCTTTTGTAACGTCAGATAAGATGTGTAACTGCTTATCTGTGTTTTTTTTAGCAAGTGTTTGCGCTAAAGCAAGTTTTCTAACTTTTTTGTTTATTTTTTTTATTTTATAAACTGCTCCTTTTGGACCATGTGCTTGACCGCCCCCTACAAACAAGGGTGCTTTTTTACTCGCGTGTCTGGCTTGTCCAGTCCCTTTTTGAGCATAAATCTTTTTTGTAGAACCTTTAACCTCATTTCTTTGTTTTGTTTTAGCAGTTCTAGGTTTTTGGTGGTTTAATTGCCAATCAATTACATATTTAACTAGTTTATGGTTAAATTTTAAATTCATTATTTTGTCAGAAACTTCAACGGTTCCAGATTTACTGCCTTCAATATTTAATAAATTTAATTTCATAAAATTATTTTTTACCTTTGCTGGCTGCTAATGCTTTTGCTTTAGCTTCAATTTTTTCAACAAGTGTTTTTCTTCTTACATTTTTAATAGATTGCCTTACTAAGATCGTTGAATTTTTTGAACCAGGTATTGACCCTTTGAGGTATAGAAGGTTGTTCTCTAAATCAGATTTAATTATTTCTAAATTTAACATTGTTCTAAATTTATCGCCCATATGCCCTGCCATTTTTTTTCCTTTAAAGACTTTTCCTGGATCTTGTCTTTGTCCAGTTGAACCATGAGATCTATGTGAAACAGACACACCATGAGAGGCTCTTAATCCACCGAAATTCCATCTTTTCATTACTCCAGCAAAACCTTTACCTATAGTCTTTGACCTAACGTCTACAAATTTTATATCTTTTAATATCTCTAAACCTATCTCATTACCTTCTTTTAATTCATCAGTTTTATCTAAACGAAATTCTTTTAAAATTTTTTTAGGCTCAGTATTTTTTTTTGTAAAGTAACCTTTCATCTGGTTGGTTAATTTAGAATTTTTAATAGGAAAAAAACCAATTTTTACTGCTGAATATCCTCTTTTTTCACTAGTGATAATATCTAAAACTCTTCCTTTTTCTACTCTAATTACAGTTACAGGAACTGATTGTCCGGTTGTTAAAAACTCTCTAGTCATACCAATTTTTGTTCCTAATAATCCTAAGCTCATATTCTATATTTTTATTTCTATATCAACGCCTGATGCTAAATCTAGCTTCATTAGCGCTTCAACTGTTTGAGGTGTTGGTTCAATAATATCTATTAACCTTTTATGTGTTCTTTGTTCAAATTGATCTCTACTTTTTTTATTTATATGTGGTGATCTTAATACGGTGTATTTTTCAATTCTTGTCGGTAAAGGTATAGGTCCCTTAACTTGAGCTCCTGTTCTCTTAGCTGTGTTTACAATTTCCTCTGTAGACAAGTCTAAAATTTTATTGTCGTAAGCTCGTAAATGTATTCTTATATTTTGTTTATCCATAATATTAAGCTAATTTCTTTGTTACCTCGTCTTGTACGTTTTGAGGGACTTTATCATAGTGACTAAATTGCATTGTGTATTGAGCTCTACCTTGTGTTGATGATCTTAAGTTATTTATATAACCAAACATATTTGCCAAGGGTACTGTTGCTGAAATTGCAGTGGCGTTACCTCTCGGCTCTGTAGATCCTACTTGTCCTCTTCTACTATTTAAATCTCCGATAACGTCACCCATAAAATCCTCGGGTGTAACAACTTCAACTTTCATTATTGGTTCTAAAAGTTTTAAAGTGGCTTGTTGGCAAAGTTCTTTAAAGCAATAACGGGAGGCAATTTCAAAAGCTAAAACACTTGAATCAACATCATGATGTAAGCCATCTAATATTGTAACTTTGTAATCAATTATTGGAAAACCAGCTAAAATACCACTTTCGGCAACTGATTCTACGCCTTTTTCAACACCAGGGATAAATTCTTTTGGAATTGACGCTCCTTTAATTTTATTTTCTATCTCACGACCTTTACCTGGCTCAAGTGGCTCAACACTTAATGTCACTTTTGCAAATTGTCCTGATCCACCACTTTGCTTTTTATGTATATATGTAACTTCTGCTGAATTTAATATTGTTTCTCTGTAAGCTACTTGTGGGGCTCCAATGTTTGCCTCTACTTTAAATTCTCTTTTCATTCTGTCTACAATAATATCTAAGTGTAATTCGCCCATTCCCTTAATAATGGTTTGTCCTGACTCTTCATCAGATGTTACCCTGAACGAAGGATCTTCTTTTGCTAGTCTAGCTAAAGCCTCACCCATTTTTTCTTGGTCAGCTTTAGTTTTAGGCTCAACTGCAATTTCTATTACAGGATCTGGAAATTCCATAGGTTCAAGTAGTATAGGTTTATTTTCATCACAAAGAGTATGGCCTGTAACGGTAAATTTTAGTCCTGCTAGGGCCACAATATCTCCAGTAGTTGCTTCTTTCGTGTCTTCACGGCTATTAGCATGCATTAATAACATTCTACCAACACGTTCTGTTTTTTCTTTTGATGAATTGTAAACACTTGTTCCTGTTTTAATAGTTCCAGAGTAAATCCTAATAAATGTTAAAGAACCAACAAATGGATCATTAGCAACTTTAAAGGCTAGAGCCGAAAATGGTTCGTTATCTCCAAACTTCATTGTTACTTTTTCTTCAGTTCCGAGAGACGTTCCTTCTATCGATCCTATATCCATAGGACTTGGTAAATAATCTACAACAGCATCTAGGAGAGGTTGAACACCTTTATTTTTAAAAGCTGAACCCGTAGTTATCGGGACAAAATTAAATCCTAACGTTCCTTTTCTTATGCATCTCTTAAGGTCAGATTCAGAAGGCTCCTTGCCTTCAAGATATGCTTCCATTAGTTTTTCATCTTCTTCAACCGCAGCTTCGACTAGTTCTTTTCTGTATTTATCAGATTTTTCTTTTAAATCAGCCGGGATATCTACTACATCAAATTTTGCACCAAGATCCTCATTTTGCCAAATAACAGCTTTCATTCTTACTAGATCTACTATGCCTTTTAAGTCCGCTTCAGAGCCAATTGGTAGTTGTAACACTAATGGTTTACAACCTAGCCTTTCTTTGATCATTTCTACGCACATGTAAAAATCTGCACCTGTTCTATCTAATTTATTAACGAAACAAATTCTAGGAACTTTATACTTATCTGCTTGCCTCCAAACTGTTTCAGATTGAGGTTCTACTCCTGCAACACCATCAAAGACACAAACTGCTCCGTCTAAGACCTTTAAAGATCGTTCAACTTCAATTGTAAAATCAACGTGGCCTGGTGTATCAATAATATTTATTCTGTGACTGTTCCAAAAACATGTAGTTGCAGCGGAAGTAATTGTTATACCTCGTTCTTGTTCCTGCTCCATCCAATCCATGGTTGCGGCACCATCATGTACTTCACCAATTTTATGACTTTTTCCTGTGTAATATAAAATTCTTTCAGTAGTAGTAGTTTTCCCAGCATCAATGTGTGCCATGATTCCAATGTTTCTATACTTTTCTAAAGAATATTTTGTTTCAGCCATAAATAATTACCACCTAAAATGCGCAAAAGCTTTATTAGATTCTGCCATTCTGTGTGTGTCTTCTCTTTTTTTAATTGCCGCACCTTTATTTTGTGATGCATCTAATATTTCAAAATATAATTTTTCAGCCATAGTTTTATTTTTTCTATTTCTAGTAGCGTCTTTGATCCATCTTAATGCTAAAGCTTGAGCTCTTTTCGTTTTAACTTCAACGGGAACTTGGTAAGTTGCTCCACCTACTCTTCTAGATCTGCATTCTACATTTGGTTTAACATTACCGACCGCGTCGTTAAAAGTTTTTAAAGGATCTTGTTTGTTTGTTTCGTGAATTTTGTCTAATGCGTCGTATAAAATTTTTTCAGCTGTAGATCTTTTGCCATCGTACATTATACAGTTAATAAATTTTGCGACTAGCTCTGAACGAAACTTTGCATCTGGATAAACTTTTCTAACTGGGGCTTTTCTTTTTCTAGACATAATTTATATTATTTTGGTTTTTTAGCTCCGTATAAAGATCTTCTTTTTCTTCTAGCCGCAATACCTTGCGTGTCTAAATTACCTCTTAAAATATGGTAACGTACACCTGGTAAATCTTTTACACGACCTCCTCGAAGTAATACTACTGAGTGTTCTTGTAAATTGTGACCTTCTCCTGGAATATAAGCAGTGACTTCAAAACCATTTGATAATCTCACACGTGCAACTTTCCTTAGTGCGGAGTTTGGTTTTTTTGGAGTTGTTGTGTAAACTTTTAAACAAACACCACGTTTTAAAGGTTGACCTTCAAGTGCAGGAACTTTGTTCCTTGCTACAGGTTTGCTTCTAGGTTTTCGAATTAGTTGACTAATAGTTGGCATAACTAATTTTGAAGAAAAAAAATAAGTAGGCCTTGATATCAAGGTACGCTTAAGTCAGTGTTTAAGGTTAAATACTACCTTACTTCTAACTATCAAAATTGCGCTAAATTAACATTGAAAAGGCAAAAGTCAATATTTAATAGAGTATATTTATTTTATTTTAAGGTTTTACTCTGTTGTAGGCGAATTTTCTAATTGTTGTTTTTGAATCTCAGCTAGTCTTAATTCGTCTTGTTTTCTAGCTTCCTTGTCCCAGCCCATTTTAGTTAGTCCTGTACCAGCGGGCACTAATCTTCCGACGATTACATTCTCTTTAAGACCTTCAAGATAGTCAACTTTACCTCTTATTGAAGCATCAGTTAGCACTCTTGTAGTCTCTTGAAAAGATGCTGCCGAAATAAACGATTTAGTTTGCAATGAAGCTTTAGTAATACCTAATAATATTCTTTCATAAACAGCTGGTTTTTTGCCATTTTTTTTAAGATCTTCGTTAATTTTCACTATATCAATTAAATCAACACTTTCGTTTAGTAGAAAGTCAGTATCACCAGGTTCTTTAATTTCAACTTTTTTGAGCATTTGTCTGACAATGGTTTCTATATGTTTATCGTTAATTACAACACCTTGGAGTCTATAAACTTCCTGCACTTCAGTAACAAAAAACTCTGTAAGCTTCTCAACACCCAAAATTCTTAGAATATCATGAGGTAACGGACTGCCATCAAGTAGATATTCACCTTTTTTAATTTTTTCTCCTTGGTTAAAATTAACATGTTTACCTTTTGGAATTAGGTAATTTGAAATTTCACCTTTAGTAGAAACAATAGATATTTTCTGTTTACCTCTTATTTCTTTACCAAATTCTATCATGCCGTCATTCTCAGCTATTATAGCGCTATCTTTTGGTTTTCTTGCTTCAAATAATTCAGCAACTCTCGGTAGACCACCGGTGATATCTTTAGTTTTTGAAGTCTCTTTTGGTAGCCTAGCAAGTACATCTCCAGCAGAAACATTTTGACCATCCTTAACTGATAGAATTGAATCTGGAACTAAAAAATATCTAGCAACATTTCCATCTGCTTTTTTAATTACTTCACCTTTGTCATTTCTAAGTGTCAACCTAGGTTTAAGTTCTGTGTTTTTAGAAAGTGACTTCCAGTCTGTAACTGATTTTGAAGAAATACCAGTTGAATCATCCATAGTTTCAGTTAGAGAGGTTCCTTCCACAAGATCCATATAGTTAACGACACCGCTTGTTTCAGCAATAACAGGTAATGTATAAGGATCCCATTCAGCAATTTTTTTACCCTTTTCAATCATATCGCCATCTTGAAAAAATAGTTTTGATCCATAAATTACTTTATAGATACCTAGTTGTATCCCGTTGGAGTCTTCGATAGAAAGTTCTGTATTTCTTCCCATCACTATTATATTTTTCTTTGAATCCTCAATTAGGTTTTTGTTTAATATTTTAAGTATTCCTTTATTTTGTGAGATAATTTGTGATTCCTCCTTAACTTGAGCTGTTCCACCTACGTGAAAAGTTCTCATAGTTAACTGAGTTCCTGGTTCACCTATCGATTGAGCAGCAATCATTCCAATTGCTTCACCGATACTTACTAATTTACCTCTAGCTAAATCTCTTCCGTAGCAAGTTTGACAAACACCTTTGGTAGCAGCACAGGTTATTATTGAATATACTTGAATAGCCTTAACTCCAGCCGCGTCTATTAGTTCACAATCTGCTTCATCTAATAATTTTTTCTTTTTAATAATCACTTCACCAGTTATTGGATTTTTAATATCCTGAGCTGGTGTTCTACCTAAAACTCTTTCAGACAAACTAACCAAAATATTTCCACCTTCTATAACTTCTGTAATATTTATTGAAGACTTAGAACCACAGTCGCTAATAGTAACCTGTAGATCTTGGGCAACGTCACATAATCTTCTCGTTAAATAACCTGAGTTGGCTGTTTTCAAAGCAGTATCGGCTAGACCTTTACGAGCACCATGCGTTGAGTTAAAGTATTCTAATACGGAAAGACCTTCTTTAAAATTAGCCATGATAGGAGTCTCAATAATTTCACCAGAAGGTTTAGCAATCAGGCCTCTCATGCCAGCTAACTGTTTCATTTGAGCTTGTGATCCTCTAGCTCCTGAATCTGCCATCATATAAACTGAATTTGTTTCTATTCTATCGTTTGGAAATATTTTTTGTGCTGATGAAATTTCTTTCATCATTTCATTTGCTACAGTGTCAGTGCATTTAGACCAAATATCTACAACTTTATTATATTTCTCACCTCTAGTAATCAATCCATCTGAATATTGCTTTTCATACACTTCGATTTGTTTTTTAGTTTGGTTAATCAATTGAGTTTTAGTCTTGGGAATTATTAAATCATCTTTACCAAAAGAAATACCTGCTTTAAACGCGTGTTTAAAACCTAAAGATTTAATTCGATCACAAAAAATAACTGTTTCTTTTTGTCCACAAAATCTAAATATTGTATCTATAATTTCAGAAACATCTTTCTTGGTTAGTAGCCTATCGATAATAGTAAATTTAATTTTATGATTTTTTGGCAGAACACTTGCAAGTAAAAACCTTCCCGCTGTACTAGTGTACTTTTGTTTTATTTTATTTCCTTTTTCATCTACAGTTTCAAAAACTGAGATAATTTTAGAATGTAGACTAATATCTTTGTTTTCTACGGCTTGGCCGATTTCTTCAATATTTGAAAAAATACCTTTTATTTTTTCATTTTGATCGTCCGCTTGTGAAAGGTAATAAATACCAAGTACAATATCTTGACTTGGTACGATAATCGGTTTTCCATTTGATGGGCTTAAAATATTATTGGTAGACATCATTAGTACTCTTGCCTCCAATTGAGCTTCCAAACTTAAAGGAATATGGACCGCCATTTGATCGCCATCAAAATCAGCATTAAATGCTGCGCAAACAAGTGGGTGTAACTCGATAGCAAAACCTTCGATTAGTTTAACTTCAAAGGCCTGAACGCCAAGTCTGTGAAGTGTTGGGGCTCGATTTAATAAAATCGGATGTTCTCTAGTGATAAATTCTAACGCATCCCAAACTTCTGGAACTTCTTTTTCAACAAGCCTTTTAGCTTGCTTAATTGTAGTTGCTAAACCTAATTTGTCTAATCTTGCATATAAAAAAGGTTTAAATAATTCTAAAGCCATCTTTTTTGGGAGTCCACACTGGTGAAGTTTTAATTCAGGACCAACAACGATAACTGATCGGCCTGAATAATCGACACGTTTACCAAGTAAATTTTGTCTAAATCTTCCTTGTTTACCTTTTAACATTTCAGCCAAAGATTTCAGCGGTCTTTTACCGGTTCCTGTAATTACTCTGCCTCTTCTACCGTTGTCAAAAAGTGCATCGACTGATTCTTGAAGCATCCTTTTTTCATTTCTAACAATAATGTGAGGTGCTTTAAGGTCTAATAATCTTTTTAACCTGTTATTACGGTTTATAACTCTTCTATATAAATCGTTAAGATCGGAAGTGGCAAATCTTCCTCCGTCTAAAGGTACTAGAGGTCTAAGTTCCGGTGGAATAACAGGTACTGTTGTTAGTATCATCCATTCTGGTTTATTTCCAGAATCAATAAAAGACTCAACAAGTTTTAATCTTTTTATGGTTCTTTCCTCGGTAACTTTAGACTTTATCGTTTCTAAAGCTGTTCGCAATTTTTTCTGTTCTTTTGCTAAATCTAAATTTATTAAAATTTCTCTAACTGCTTCAGCGCCAATGCCCGCTTGAAAAGCATCTTCACCGAATTCTTCTTGGGCTTTGATTAATTGTTCTTCAGAAATTAAATCACCTTTTTTTAAAGTAGTTAAGCCTGGTTCTACGATAATGAAACTTTCAAAGTATAAAACTCTTTCTACATCTTTTAGTTTCATATCGATAGCAAGAGCTATACGACTAGGTAATGATTTTAAAAACCAAATGTGAGCAACAGGACAGGCCAGGTCAATATGGCCCATTCTTTCTCTTCTGACGTTAGATTTAGTAATTTCAACTCCACATTTTTCACAAATAATTCCTCTAAACTTCATTCTTTTATATTTTCCACAAAGACACTCGTAATCTTTTACTGGCCCAAATATTCTAGCACAAAAAAGACCATCCTTTTCGGGTCTAAAAGTTCTATAATTAATAGTTTCTGGTTTTTTGATTTCACCAAAAGACCATGATTTAATTTTTTCAGGACTGGCCAGAGTAATTTTTATACTACTAAAGTTATTTTCCGGTAAACTATTATTGTTTTGATAAGTTTGTTTAGATAAGTTTTTTTCCATATTAATTAAGTTCTATGTTTAGTCCTAATGCTCTAATTTCTTTAATTAGCACGTTAAATGACTCAGGTACTCCTGATTCAAAATTGTTATTACCTTTTACAATTGTTTCATAAACTTTGGTTCTTCCTGCCACATCATCTGACTTGACTGTAAGTATTTCTTGTAAAGTGTATGACGCTCCATAAGCCTCTAACGCCCAAACTTCCATTTCTCCAAACCTTTGTCCACCTAATTGAGCTTTTCCACCCAGCGGTTGTTGTGTAACCAAGCTATAAGGACCCGTTGATCTTGCGTGAATTTTGTCTTCTACTAAGTGATTTAGTTTTAACATATAGATAATTCCAACGGTCACTGGTCTGTCAAATTTTTCACCCGTCAAACCATCCCATAAAGTTGTTTGACCTGAATTTGGTAGATTACCTAAATCCAACATGTCTTTGATGTCGTCAGTTGATGCTCCATCAAAAACAGGTGTTGCGATTGGAATTCCATTAGAAATATTTTGAACAAGTTCAAGTAATTCTTTTTTATTTAATTTGCTAACTACATTATCGTAATAGTCGGATCCATAAATAGCTTTCAACTTTTTTTTAAGATCTTCTATAGTTTTATCAAAGTCTTTTAAATATTCTTTTATTTGATCTCCTAATTCAGAGCATGCCCATCCTAAATGGGTTTCTAATATTTGACCTACGTTCATACGGCTAGGGACACCTAAAGGATTTAAGACGATGTCAACTGCCTTACCATTTGCCATATATGGCATATCTTGTACTGGAACTATTTTGCTGACTACACCTTTATTACCGTGCCTTCCAGCCATTTTATCTCCTGGCATTAATCTTCTTTTAACGGCCACAAATACCTTAACTACTTTCATTACAGTAGGTAACAGATCATCACCTTGTTTAATTTTTATAACCTTATCTTCAAATCTTAGTTTTATATCCTCACTTGCTTCATCAAATTGTTTTTTTAGTTTTAAAAGGTTTTGATTTATTTCATCTTCAGAGAAACTTAATTTCCAAATATCCTTTAAATTTAATTTATTTAATTGTTCGTCTTCAATTGGGGAATTTGCATCTATATCTTTATAGGTTTTATTTACTTTTTTTCCATTCAATAAATCAATAGCTCTAAGTTTAATATTTCTATTTAAAATTTCTTCTTCTACAAGCTTATCTTCTTGAACCAATTCAATTTCTGCTCTTTCTATCGCAATAGATCTTTCGTCTTTTTCAATTCCGTGTCTGTTGAAAACTCTAACATCAATAATTACACCTGAGCCACCAGATTTAAGCTTAAGAGAGGAATCTCTAACATCTGTGGCTTTTTCTCCAAAGATTGATCTTAATAATTTTTCTTCTGGGCTAGAAGATGTTTCACTTTTTGGTGTAACCTTACCAACTAAAATATCTCCAGGTTTCACCTCGGCACCTACATATGCAATACCTGATTCATCTAAATTTCTTAAACTTTCTTCACTTACATTTGGAATATCTCTAGTAACTTCTTCCGCACCTAATTTTGTATCTCGTGCCATTGCTTCATATTCTTCTATGTGAATAGAAGTAAAAACATCATCTGTCACACATCTTTCTGAGATTAAGATTGAGTCTTCAAAATTGTAACCTTGCCAAGGCATGAATGCGACTGTCACATTCTTTCCTAATGCCAACTCTCCTAGTTTTGTACCCGGTCCGTCTGCAATAATATCTCCTGATCTGATTGTATCTCCAACTTTAACTAATGGTCTTTGGTTAATACATGTGTTTTGGTTTGATCTTTTAAATTTAGATAAATTATAAATATCGACACCTGATTGAGATAAATCTTTAACTTCATTCGCTTTTACAACAATACGTTTTCCATCAATTTTATCAACTATGCCATTTCGCTTAGCAACAATAGTAACTCCAGAATCTAAGGCTACATCTGACTCCATACCAGTTCCCACAAGAGGAGATTCCGGTTTTAACAAAGGTACGGCTTGTCTCATCATATTAGATCCCATAAGAGCTCGGTTGGCATCATCATTTTCTAAAAAAGGAATAAGTGCAGCAGCAACTGAAACTAATTGTTTTGGAGATACATCTATATAATCAATGCTTTCTCTGTTTGCCAAAAGAAAGTTTAGATTATGTCTGCAAGAAACTAGTTCTTCTTCAAAAGTGCCGTCTTTATTGATAGGAGAATTAGCTTGTGCAATTGTAAATTTTTCTTCTTCAATGGCAGATAAGTAATTAACTTCTTTTGAAACCTTTCCATTAATTATTTTTTTATAAGGACTTTCGATGTATCCATACTTATTAACTCTACAGTAAGTTGCTAAGCTATTGATTAAACCAATATTTGGTCCTTCGGGAGTTTCGATTGGACAAATTCTTCCGTAATGCGTTGGGTGAACATCACGTACTTCAAAACCAGCTCTTTCTCTTGTGAGTCCTCCTGGACCTAAGGCTGAAACTCTTCTTTTATGTGTAATTTCAGAAAGGGGGTTTGTTTGGTCCATAAACTGGGAGAGCGCTGATGTTGCAAAAAAATCTTTCAATGAAGTAGTAATAGGTTTAGCGTTAATTAAATCTTGAGGCATAGCGGACTCTATTTCGAGAAAGGTGGACATTTTTTCTTTAGCTGTTCTTTCCATTCGAAGTAGGCCAATTCTAAATTGGTTTTCCACTAGTTCTCCTACAGATCTGACTCTTCTGTTGCCTAAATGATCTATGTCATCAACTTCACCTTTGCCATCTCTCAGATCCAACATAAATTTAACAATAGCCAGGATGTCTTCTTTGTGAAGAACTGTGTCCTTAAGATCTGTGGTAAGGTTTAGTTTAGCGTTTAATTTTACTCTACCAACTTCAGATAAATCGTACCGTTCTTTGTTGAAATATAAATTTTTAAATACGCCTTCGGCCACTTCTATTGTTGGTGCTTCACCTGGTCTTAAAATTCTATAAATATCGTTTAATGCTTCGGCTTTATCTATGTTTTTTTCTACTTTTAAGGTTTCTAGCAAGTATGGACCTTTATTTATTGGGTCAATATTAACAAGTTTCAATGAAAAGGTTTCATTGAACATAATTCTTTCAAGTAATTCCTCGGTAATATCGAATCCCGATCTAATAATATATTCGCCATCTTTTTCTTTGATGTCGTGTGCAATATATTTTCCAATAATTTCATTGTTAGAAATAAGAATATTGGAAAGTCCTTTTTCTTTCAATTTATTGGCTATAATTAAGTTTAATTTTCCACCTTTGTCTAAAAATTTTTTTTTAGATTTTGCGTCTATTAAATCATATGGAAGTTTAATAGGCCTTTTATAGTTTTCCGGAATAAATTTGGTGCTCCACATTTTATTTTCTTTGTCATATGTAAATTGATCTTGAGAGTAGTAATTCTCAATGACTTCTTCTCTTGTAACTCCTAAAGCGTAAAGTAGCGTCGTAATTGGAAGTTTTTTCTTCCTGTCTATTCTAAAATACAAAATATCTTTGGGATCAAACTCAAAATCTAACCACGAACCTCTTCCAGGTATAATTCTACAGTTAAATAATAATTTGCCACTACTATGCGTTTTACCTTTATCGTGATCAAAAAATACTCCTGGGCTTCTATGCATTTGATTAACTACTACACGTTCAACACCGTTTACTACAAAAGTTCCGCTTGTAGTCATCAGAGGAAGCTCACCAATAAAAACCTCCTGTTCTTTTGCTGATAGAATTTGTTTTGTATTAGTGTCTGGGTCTATATCGTAAACAACTAATCTTAAATTTGCCTTTAATGACGCGGAGTAAGTCAAACTTCTTTGTTTACATTCAAGAACATCAAATTTTGGTTTTTCTAACTTATAAGAAATATATTCCAATGTAGCTTTGTCATTGCCATCTTCTATTGGAAATATACTTTTAAAAGTTTTGTGTATTCCTTTTTTTAGTTCATCTGAAATCTCGTGTATAGACTTAGAGCTTAAAAATTCATTGTAAGAATTTTTTTGGACTTCTATTAAATTTGGAATAGACAGGCCTTCGATTAACTTACCAAAGTTTTTTCGAATGCTTTTTTTTTGAGTAAAAGATAAATCCATTAATAATAAAAAATTTTGCTAAAGTTTTTATACTTTAGTAAAATGCAACTAAATTTTTTGTTTACTTTAATTCTACTTTTGCGCCCGCTGCTTCAAGTTTTGCTTTCATCTCGTCAGCATCTTTTTTAGCAACTCCTGTTTTAACTTCTTTAGGTGCAGCTTCTACTAAATCTTTAGCTTCTTTTAAACCTAAACCAGTTATTGCTCTAACTTCTTTAATGACATTTATTTTTTTTTCACCAAATGAAGAAAGAAAAACTGTAAATTCAGATTTTTCTTCCCCTGCCGCTGCTCCTGCCGCTGCTGGTGCTGCTGCTACTGCCGCAGAAACTCCCCATTTTTCCTCAAGTTGTTTTGAAAGTTCTGCTGCTTCTACAACAGAAAGTTTTGATAAATCTTCTATGATTTTATTTAAGTCTGACATTTTTTAATCCTGTGAATTATTTTTTAATTTCTTCTGCGGGCGCTAAATTAGTCATTTTTTTGCTATGTGCAAGTAAAATACCTATTATTTTTTGTGCAGAAGCATTTAATATTCCAACAATATTTGCTCTTGCTTCATTTAACGTAGGTAAACTAGCTATTTTTGCCACTTCTGCTTGATCTATAACCTTACCATCCATAAAACCTGCGACAATTTTTAAATTATTATTTTTTTTTGCAAATTTTGATAAAATTCTTGCAGTCATGAACGGATCTGATGAAATAGCTGCGGCAGTTGGTCCTGAAAAAAATTTTTCTAACTCCTTACAAGGAGAATCTTTAACTGCTAATTTTGTAATTCTATTTTTTGTAATTTTAAACAAAATATCATTGTCTCTAAGCTCTTTCCTCAGTTCATCTAGTTGGATTACATTTAAGCCTTGGTAATGCGCAATCATAACAGCTTCGTTAGAAGAAAATACTTTCTTCATTTCTTCGATATAGTTTTTTTTTGTCTCTTTGTTCATCATAATGTTAAATACTCTTATTGCTTACTTTGAGAGATGCTCCCATTGAAGATGTTACGTATATACTTCTAATGAACTCACCTTTTATAACGTCTGGTTTTTCTTTTTTAACAAAATCTACTAAATGTTTTAAATTGTTTACTAAATTTTCAGTTGAAAAACTCTTTCTTCCAATTGATGCACCTATATTTCCATCTTTATCATGTTTAATTTCTATTAAACCAGATTTAACATCTTCTACAGATTTTTTAATGTTTGATGAAACGGTACCAAGTTTTGGATTGGGCATTAAACCCTTTGGCCCTAAGATTTTTCCATATTTCCCAACTTTTCCCATCATACCAGGAGTACAGATTAATTTATCAAAATTAAATTTTCCACTTGCAATTTTTTCTATTAAATCTTCTGAGCCAACTATATCAGCCCCACTTTTTTTTGCTTCTTCAGTTTTATCAGGCTCACACAATACAGCAATTTTTAATTTCTTACCTGTACCTGCGGGTAGTTGTGTGACTGTTCTTAGATTAAAGTCTCCACCTTTGGATTGTTTAAGACCAATACGTAAGGATATATCTATGGACTCATCGAACTTGGTTGTAGAATTTTTTTTAATTAGTTCTAGAATTTCTTTTAAATCCTTAGATTTAAAATCTTTAGAGTTTTTTAATATATTTTTGTATCTTTTTGAATTTTTTTTCACTAACTTTTTACCTCAATGCCCATAGATTTAGCTGAACCACAAATTATTTTTGTTGCTTCTTTAATGTCAAAAGCATTTAAATCTTCCATTTTAGCTTTAGCAATTTCTTCTGCTTGTTTCATTGTAATTGAACCTGCAACAGTTCTGCCTGGTTCTTTGGAACCACTTTTAAGTTTTGCTGCTTCCTTTATATAATGTGAAGCTGGTGGTGTTTTTATTATAAAATCAAATTTTTTATCTTTGTAAACTGTTATCACCACTGGGACTGGCTTCCCCATCATAGATTTTGTTTTTTCATTAAAAGCTTTGCAAAATTCCATTATGTTTATTCCTCTTTGACCTAGCGCTGGACCAACAGGAGGAGCTGGATTTGCTTGCCCGCCTTTAATTTGTAATTTTATAAAACCTGTTATTTCTTTTGCCATATTAATTTTTTTCTACTTGGTTATACTCTAAATCAACTGGTGTGGCTCTGCCAAAGATAGAAACTGAAACTTTAAGTCTCGATTTTTCTTCGTCTATCTCTTCAACTAAACCATTAAAAGAAGCAAAAGGACCATCGCATACTTTTACTTTTTCACCAATCTCGAAACTTATACCACTTTTTGGATTATTTGCACTTTCTGAAACTTGACCTAAGATTTTTTCAATTTCAGCGTCAGATATGGGGGTTGGCTTATCTTCTGTCCCTAAAAAACCACTAACTTTAGGAATGTTTTTAATTAAATGGAACACTTCCTTCGTCATCTCTAAATTAACTAAAATATAACCTGGAAAGTATTTTTTTTGTCTTTTTGTTCTTTTTCCCTTTTTAACTTCGGTCACTTCCTGAGTTGGAACGAGAATTTCACCAAGATGAGATTCTAGTTTGCTTTTTGCAAGAGTATCTTTAATAGATTCAACTACTTTTTTTTCAAATCCAGAGTATGCTTGTACAATATACCAATTCATATTTAGAAACTTATAGTTAGGACTAAGTTAAGTAAAAACCTCAATATCTGATCTAAAAGTAGAAAAAAAATAGCAGCAATGGAAGCTAAACCAAAGACCATGAGACCACCTGTTAAGGTATCTTTTTTTGTTGGCCAAGTTATTCTAAAAGCTTCTTGTTTAACTTCCTGTATGAATCTTAAAGGATTTTTCATAATATTTATTCAAAATTTTGGCAGGAGCGGAGGGACTCGAACCCACAACCTCCGGTTTTGGAGACCGGCGCTCTACCAATTGAACTACGCTCCTAAGCGTTTACTTTAAAATTTTAGTAACTACTCCAGCTCCAACTGTTTTACCACCTTCTCTAATAGCAAAGTTCAAACCATCGGTCATTGCAATAGGAGTAATTAATTTTACAGTAAATTTTCCATCATCACCCGGCATAACCATTTCAGTTCCTGCAGGTAACGTTACTTCACCTGTAACATCTGTTGTTCTAAAATAGAACTGAGGTCTATATTTTGTAAAGAAAGGAGTGTGTCTTCCACCTTCATCTTTTTTCAGAATATAAGCTTGAGCTTCAAATTCAGTATGTGGAGTAATAGAGCCAGGCTTACAAAGTACTTGACCTCTTTCAACGTCATCTCTTTCAACACCTCTTAAAAGAATTCCAACGTTATCACCTGCTTCGCCACTATCAAGAAGTTTTCTGAACATCTCAACACCAGTACAAGTAGATTTTTTTGTATCTCTAATACCAACGATTTCTATTTCTTCTCCAACTTTAACTACACCTGCTTCAATTCTTCCTGTGACTACAGTTCCACGACCTGAGATCGAGAAAACATCTTCTACTGGCATTAGATAAGGTTTGTCTTTAGGTCTGTCAGGTTGGGGAATAAAAGTATCAACTGCTTTCATTAATTCTAAAATTGCATTTTTTCCAATTTCATCATCTTTACCTTCAACCGCACTTAAAGCAGAGCCTTTGATAATTGGAGTTTTATCACCTGGATATTTATAAGAAGTTAAAAGTTCTCTAATTTCTTCCTCAACAAGTTCTAATAATTCCGCATCTTTTACAGTGTCAACTTTGTTTAGGAAAACTACAATTGACGGAACACCAACTTGACGAGCTAAAAGAATATGCTCTCTTGTTTGTGGCATTGGACCATCAGCTGCATTAACAACTAAAATAGCTCCGTCCATTTGAGCTGCACCTGTTATCATGTTTTTAACATAATCAGCGTGACCTGGACAGTCAACGTGAGCATAATGTCTATTAGGAGTTTCATATTCAACGTGCGCAGTAGAAATAGTAATACCTCTTTCTTTTTCTTCAGGGGCTTTATCTATTTGATCGTAAGCAGTAAAATTTGCTGAAGACCCTTCAGCTGTTGATAATACCTTTGTGATTGCTGCTGTTAGAGTTGTTTTACCGTGATCTACGTGTCCGATTGTTCCTATGTTACAATGCGGTTTATTTCGTATAAACTTTTCTTTAGACATTTTTTTTCCTTATCTTTATTTTATAATTAACTTAAAATTCTTGGAGCGGGTAAAGGGAATCGAACCCTTACATCCAGCTTGGAAGGCTAGCATTCTACCATTGAATCACACCCGCATTATCCAAACTTTTTAACTCCTTATATTACTAAATACAACTTAAGTTTGGTGGAGGGGGAAAGATTCGAACTTTCGAAGCCCGAAGGCAACAGGTTTACAGCCTGCCCCATTTGACCGCTTTGGTACCCCTCCTTAAAACTCAGATTGGGATACCCCTTAACTTAAAAAGTATTTAACAACAAGCGTTTTATATGCTTTTTGTGTTTAAATGCAATAAATCATTTTGCATTAAAATATGCTAATTATTTAAAAAAAAGCCCATAAATTATGAAAAAAACAACATTTTTAATTGTAGGAAAACATGCGGTTGCTGAAGCATTAAAAAATCCTAAAAGAAAAATAGAAAAAGTATTCGTTACAGAAGATGCTTTAAAAAACTTAAATAGAGAGAACCAATCATTAAACTTATTAAAAAATATTAATGTTTTCTATAAATCTAGAAGAGAGTTAGACAATTTATGTGGAAGAGATGAAATTGCCCATCAAGGACTAGTTGCTGAAGTTGAACAGTTAGAAGACATGTCATTAAAAGATTTTGTTAAAGAGGCAGGTAAAGAAAACATAAATTTTTTAGCACTCGAAGAAGTAACAGATCCTAGGAATATCGGTTCAATTATAAGATCAGCTGCATCATTTAATATAGACGGCATTATAGTTAAGGATAGATCTTTTCCCTCTAAGAGTAAGTTGCTTTACAGAAGTGCTAGTGGAGGAGCAGAACATATGAATATATTTAAAGAGTCAAATATTAATACGTCATTAAAATACTTAAAATCACAAAATTTTTGGATAAGTGCATTTGATGTATCAGGAAAAAACGATTTTACAAAACATAAGTGGTCTGGAAGAAATGTTTTACTTTTTGGATCAGAAGGATTTGGTTTAAAGCATCAAACCTTAAAACATTCCGATTTTAGGTTTAAAGTAACTATAAGTAAAAATGTTGAAAGTCTAAATATATCAAATACAGTGGCAATTGTTTGTCACCATATAAATCATATTCTGAAAAAAAAATAGCTAGGTATTTGTATTTAATTTAATTTTATTTTAATTGAGTTTTGATAATTTTTATTCTAAAAGTAGAAATGCCCCTTTAGCTCATTTGGTAGAGCAACTGATTTGTAATCAGTAGGTGGTCTGTTCGAATCGGACAAGGGGCACCACAAAAAATTAATTATAATTTTTTCTAAGCTGTTCTAATTTAATTCTCTTAACTAGGCTTCTTTCGGGGTCATGTAGCAAGATTAAACTAATATTTTTTTTTATTTTTATTGTTAAAGATTTAATGTTTCTAATTTCAATATTGTCCGCGACAGCTGCCACAGGTCTTTTTTTGAAATCTAAATTTGTTAGTTTGATTATTGAATTGCTAGATACAACTTTTCCTTTCCACCTTCTTGGTCTGAATGGACTGATCGGTGTAATCGCTAATTTTCCTGAGTTAAGAGATAATATCGGGCCATGTACTGATAAATTATAAGCTGTACTTCCAGCTGGTGTAGAAATTAATACACCGTCACTAATTAATTTTTTAATAATTATTCTTTTATCAACTTCTAGTCTTAGTGATGCAGTTTGTCTACTTTGTCTAAAAACTGAAACCTCATTAACAGCTATTAAGTTTTTTTTATGATTTTTATTATTACTTATTAATTCAAGAGGGTTTATTGATGTTTTTTTTGCCTTTTTAATTTTATTTTCTAAGCTACTAGACGTGTACTTGTTCATTAAAAATCCAAATGTTCCACAATTAATTCCGTAAAATGGTTTTTTAAACTTTGCAAATTTTTTTAAAGCATTAAGCATATAACCGTCACCTCCAGCTACTATTATAATGTTTGAACTTTTTGGATTAAAATTTTTGTATTTTTTTAAAATTTTTTTTCTTAAACCTTGAGATTTTTTTGTCTTATCAAAAGTAAAATGAAATTTAATCATCAGTATTTTTTGGTGCCCTCGGCCAGACTCGAACTGGCACTCCCATAGGGCAAGGATTTTAAGTCCTTTGTGTCTACCAATTTCACCACGAGGGCACTCTGTTATTTTTATTGTTATTGTTAATATATTAATACATTAGAGTTTTAAAGTGTTGAAAATAATAAATTTATCTCTCTAGGTACAAGTTTAGTACAAGTCTTCCCATATTTTATAGGACAATAAATAACGTTAACAGGTTCACGGCACCTGGCAACAGAACGCCCCTTACAACTCTTCTACTATTTTCTTGTACTCCAAGCTTGATAAGGATCTAGTGATTTACTACAAAGTTCCAGC
>Ga0307995_1000745_pt1 | contig 21416 bp, 14 predicted proteins | sample EllFjometagen262_FD_203132 | JGI IMG/M metagenome (GOLD analysis project Ga0307995, IMG submission 203132) | Marine microbial communities from Ellis Fjord, Antarctic Ocean - #262 | ecosystem: Environmental > Aquatic > Marine > Unclassified | place: Southern Ocean | collected 2014-11-02 | reverse complement strand
GGAATAACATTGAGCCACTAGGTGGGTTGATATTACCTTCGGGCACAAATTTTACTATAGGTGCGCACAAGGCGTTGCCGAGATTTTTGGCAATTTCCGGACACGTCGCTTGCAGAATAAGATTGTGCTTACCGGTTACCAGGTAAGGACCGTTCTCCTCAATACCGCCGGTTGGGATGATGATAGTCGTCGTACCATCGGCAATCAGGTCGCGGATTTCCATCCAGGTCAATTCTTCAATCCAGTAAGACTGACCAGCTTCAATAGGCCGATTGGCGGCTAATTGACTAGCAAATTCTGACTCCTGCTGGGCGGTGAGTGTTGAATTAGTCTGTGATTGGGCTGTTGTTGAAAGTACAACTAGCAATAACAACAGGAAACTGTTGCCAATGTCGGAGGTTTTCATCGTTTTCATGTTTGTGTCCTTATGTGCTGCACCAACACTAGTAGCAATTGCTTTAATTCTCAAGCTCAACACCCCTCCTACCGTTGGCGTCAGTGAAGTCTAGCTCAAAGCGGACGCCAAAGCTGAAAGCCAAACTTCATTTGTTGTTGATTTGTGGACAATACCACTATGAATTGATGACTATTGACAGCGCCTTGGGAATCACGCCTAATTTAACCCCTGTCATGCAAAATAAATCCGAGATTATGACTGCCTTTTCATTACACATTTTCCTGACCTAATGATCAAATTACCCGTGTCGATCCGCTATCTTGCTCTGTTGGCTGTGCTATTGCTAAGCGTTGTCATTGCTTTGATCTTGCTTCCAGGAGATACGACTACTGGCAACGGCCCAATAGTAAGCGGTATTAGCGAGTCCGAGTTAATCGCACGTGGCGAGTACCTGACCACCGCCGGAAATTGCGTAAGCTGCCACACTACCCCCGGCGGCGAGTTCATGGCCGGGGGACTCCCATTCGAGACGCCATTCGGCAGAGTTTATTCAACCAATATTTCACCAGACACAAAGACAGGAATTGGTAGCTGGACTGAGTGGGATTTTTTAAATTCACTACGTCACGGTGTGCGGCCAAACGGGGAGCATCTCTACCCGGTATTTCCGTACACGGCCTACACCAAAGTGTTGAATGAAGATATTGCCGCGATGTTCGCTTATCTCAAGAGCATCCCGGCTGTGCGTCAGGTTACTGGCGAAAATACACTGCGCTTTCCGTTTAATCAGCGAGCACTCCTCGGGTTCTGGAAAGCCTTGTACTTTGATGCAGGTGCTTTCGAGTCAGACCCCGCTCAATCTGAACAGCTCAATCGAGGCACCTACCTCGTTGAAGCTTTGGCGCATTGCAGTGCCTGCCACACGCCTAGAAATTCATTGGGTGCGCAGCAACGCCACCTTGGCATGAGTGGCGGTGAGTACCTGGATCGAGTCGCCGACGGGAATTACTACCCCTGGTCCGCGCCCAATCTCACCTCCAGCCCACGGGGTCTTGGCCTGTGGTCGCAGCAGGATGTGGAAGATTATTTGAAAACAACACGCAATGATTTTTTAGAGTCCTATGGACCAATGAATGAGGTCATTCTAAACAGTACTGCGCATCTATCTGAAAGGGACATCGCTTCCATGGCCGCCTATCTCAAGAACCTGCCAGCCGTTGATGAGACCGCCGCCGTGGCACCCGATTCTCAAGTAATGGGGCGCGGCCGGACAGTTTACAATCTGCATTGCGGTACTTGTCACTTACCTACCGGGCAGGGAGATTCTAAAATGGCTCCCAGACTAAATGGTGGATCTGTGGTGGTTCAATCTGATAACCCCGCATCGATGATCAATGCCATCCTTTATGGCCCGCAGCTTCCAAACCATGGTCTCTCAAAAAAATGGCGCGAACCCATGCAGGAATTTCAATATTTGCTGGATGACGAGGAGGTTGCAGCCGCAGCCAGCTATATCCGCAACTCTTGGGAGAACTCAGCGGGATTGGTCACGGCAGATCAGGTCGCTCGCCAGAGATAAGCTCATCTAATTCTAAGACCTTGTAAAGGTTAGGCTTGACCGGCCTCGCAAGTACTGTAAATTACGAACAAAAGGCATATAAAAGAAGAGCCACATCGTGTACGCCCCAAAACCAAGCCATCAGCCAACACTCACTTGCCTGCTAATCCTAGGAGCGTGCTTGCTTCTGACGGGCTGTGAACGGCAATCCGTTGTGTCCGCAGAACCGCCACAAAGTGCATCGCCAATAAGAACTCGACTGCTCACCGACAAGCAGTATGTAAATACCATCACGCAAGTATTCGGCGCCGATATCAGCGAAAGTGTGTTGCCGCCGATTCCTCCGATGGAGAGGACCGATGGTCTTCTCGCTTCAGGCGCAGCATTCGTGGGTGTGACATCAGATCAAATTTCGCAAATCCAATTGGCTGCAGCTACTGTGGCCCAGAAAGTCGTGGACGAAGAGCATCGCGACTTTCTCATTCCCTGTAGCCCTGAGTCAGCTATCGCTGCCGATCCAGTATGTGCCGGACTGTTTCTAGCAGAAACGGGCCGGTTACTACTACGAGGATCAATGGACGAAACACGACTTGCCCAGCTGGTTGACGTTGCCAGCTATGCGGCGGAACAAACTGAGGACTTCTATGATGGCTTAGCCCTTGCCCTTGAAGCAATTCTCATCAGTCCCGAATTTGTTTTTATCGTAGATAGTGTGGAGCCTGATCCAGAACGGCCGGCACAGCAGCGTTTGGATAGCTATTCCCTAGCATCGCGATTGAGCTTCTTCCTGTGGAATGCAGCGCCAGATGATGCCTTGTTGCAGGCAGCCGAAAATGGCGAACTGCACACGCCCCAAGGACTGGCACGCGCCGTAGACCGCCTCCTTGCTAGTACTCGGCTTGAGGAAGGCATGCGTACCTTCTTCGACGATATGTTAGCGTTTGATGAATTCAACAGCCTGGCAAAAGACCCGCGGGTATACCCCATGGTCACGGGCACCACGCTGGAACACGCTCGCGAGCAAACGCTGCGCACGATCATCGATCATCTGCTGGTAGACGAAGCCGATTATCGCGACCTGTTCACCACGCGCAAAACCTTCATGTCCATGCCTTTGGCAGCCTTGTACGACACCGCGACGGGTGATGGCTGGACCCGATATGAGTTTGATGATGATAGCCCACGAATTGGCCTGCTAACTCATGTGAGCTTTTTGGCAGCAAACTCTCATGCAGTACGCAGTTCCCCTACCCTACGAGGTAAGGCGCTACGAGAGCGTTTTCTTTGTCAAAAAGTGCCCGATCCGCCCCCTGATGTAGACTTCTCAACCCTAGAAGAAAACGAACATGCCACTACCGCAAGGGAAAGACTTGATGCGCACAATAGCAATCCTTCGTGTGCGGGTTGTCACCTGATTACTGACCCTATGGGACTGACGCTAGAAAATTTCGATGGCGCTGGTATTTTCAAAGGAATAGAGAATGGTGCCACGCTTGACATCAGCGGCGAGCTTGATGGCATCTTCTACGACGACGTCGACGGCTTAGCCACTGCAATGCGAAATCACCCTAAACTTTCTGCATGTCTGGTGAACCGCCTGTACGCTTACGGTACCGGCGGACCGGTGTCACTTCGCTATGACAGAGATAGCCTGAAGTGGCTCGAAAATAGGTTTGTTGATAAGAATTATCAGCTACCCCAGCTGCTCCGAGAATTGGCTCTGAGCCAGGCATTCTCTTCAGTGAGATCACCCCAAGCGCCAGAAAATGCTACTATTGCCGCAGCCGGTATTATTGGACCACTTAGTCACACTACAAAGTCTAGTCCATCTCTAGCCAAAACAGATGCTCTGGCCAAAGCGGGGAATTTCTGATGAGAAAACTAAGTCGCCGCAGATTCCTCAAAGGTGCACTCAACGGTGGTGTTGTTACCGTTGCTTTACCTCTTCTGGATATTTTTCTCAATGACAACGGCACAGCTTTTGCCGATGGCATGCCTATCCCAACACGATTTGGCACCTGGTCCTGGGGCCTTGGCATGAGCAAGTCGATTTTTGTTCCCAAAAAGACCGGTCCTGATTTTGATCTACCCGAAGAAATCGCCGCGCTGGCCTCGGTTAAAAAACATATTAATTTGTATACCAACTTTCATGTGTTTCAAGATGACGCGCCAAATCTTTGTCACCACTCAGGTTGGGTCGTGCTGCGCTCGGGCATAGCGCCCCTGACCCGAGAAAATCGCCCAGGTGAAACCATCGATGTGGCCGTGGCCCGCCAACTTGGCAATGCGACACGTTTTAGATCCTTGAGTGCAACCGCAACCGGCGATGTGCGCGATAGTTTTAGTTATGAAAATGGTAATTCTGTCAACACACCTGAGTGGTCGCCACTGCGATTTTATCAGCGATTGTTCGGCGATGATTTTCAGAACCCCAATGCCTCAACTTTTACGCCGGACCCCGCCGTGATGATTAGGAAGAGTGCGCTCTCAGCTGTACAGGAAGAAGCGCGCAAGCTAGAAAAGTCAGTTGGTGCGGACGACCGCGCGCGACTCGATCAGTATTTCACGGGCTTGCGCGATCTGGAACGACGTTTCGATCTGCAACTCAAAAAACCAGATCCGCGAGAGGCTTGCATTGTTACGCAGGCACCACAGGATCTGCCCGTTGGGCTCGATGCTGGTTTGTTATCAACCCGACATCGAATGATGACTGACCTGATGCTGATGGCGGTGGCATGCGATCAGACCCGCGTGTTTAACATGTTCTATGCTTCGGCTTTCTCGGCAACGACCAAACCTGGCTACGACAAGCCACACCACACAGCTACCCACGAGGAAGCTGTCGACCCAGAATTGGGATATCAACCAAATACCTCCTGGTATACCCGTCGTGCTATGGAAGAATGGGCTTACTATGTGCAAGCGCTGGCAGACTTCAAAGAGGGTGACGGAACCTTGCTGGACAACGCGTTCATCTACGCGACGACAGACCAATCATTCGCAAAAATTCACGCCATCGACGGCATTCCAATGTTCAGTGCCGGAACGGCCGGCGGGCGGATAAAAACCGGGCTGCATATCGACGGTGGTGGTACTCCAGGATGTCGACTTGGCTATACTGCTCAACAGCTCATGGGCCTTGATATTCAGTCATGGGGCGACAAAAGTAATAACACGTCGAGTGCAATCAGTGAAATCCTGGTTTAAATTTAATTGTGCATCAACCCTCCCGCTTCTAGCTTTAGCAGTGCTGACGCCTACTTCGTCACTAACAGCTGACGAATCGGATTCGTCACTAACAGCTGAGGAATCTGAACTATTCACTGAGGCCTATCGAGATGTCCCTATGCCTTTGGAGTTTCGCGTTGAGGCAACACCTGAAGGACCTGTCTTCGCCGATGCTAATGGCAAGACGCTCTACAGCTGGCCGCAGCATAAGCTACGCAATGGCTACAGCGGAGAAGCGAAAGGCTCACCGGCTTGTTACGACGAAGTTCTCACGGTGACAGCAGGCCTGATGAGCCCGTATCCGGCGGGGATCAAGCTTCCGGAGATTGATTCACGGCTTAGTTGCACAGACCTGTGGCCACCAGTACTGGCCGAGGCAGACGCTGAAGAAATAGGTAAATGGACTGTGATCCAGCGCAGGGATGCTACCTTGCAGTGGGCCTATGACGAACAGCCCCTGTACCTCTCAATTCGGGATCAACAGCCTGGCGATGTTCAGGGAGGAAGCCGACGCCGATATGGCGGGGACTCCCCTGCCATGCGAGTTCCAGTCGGGCCTCCATCGCTGCTGCCTCCTGGCTTTGCAATTAAGCCCACATCGATTGGTAGAATGTTGACCAGCGACAAAAATGAATCGGTGTATAGCTTTGAGGGCGACACGGCTACCTCCAGTGCTTGTGAAAGCAAATGTCTGGCGAACTGGCGTCCAGTTGTCGCACCGGCATTGGCACGAGATCAGGGTGAGTGGAGTCTATTTGAGCGTTCGCCAGGTGTGCTTCAATGGGTATTTCGTGGAAAGCCGCTCTACACGCATTTACGAGATCAATCTTCCTGGTCGCTAGAAGGCAGCGATAGTCCAGGCTGGCACAACGTGTTCACCCAAGATGCGCCATCTTATCCAGAAAGCTTTACCCAGCAGCCCAGTTTAGCGGGTAATGTGTTGGCTGATTCCAGCGGCAAAACAATCTACCGCTACAACTGCGGAGAGGACACTGCCGACCAGCTTGCTTGTGATCATCCTGACGATACCCAGGTATACCGACTGGCTATGTGCGGGGCAGGTGATGCACTGAAATGCCTCCAACACTGGCCTTACCTAATCGCCAAAGATGACGAAATCAGCACAAATCGTACCTGGCGCATTGTGTTGATCGATCCTCTAACTGGGCGCTTTGCGGCGCCAGATCAAGACGGAGCAATCCGGGTTTGGTCTTATCGCGATCGACCTGTGACTACATTTGGAGGTGACAATCAGCCGGGTGATGTTAACGGTGGTGGCACAGGCGAATGGCGGGGCCAGCGCAATGGCTTGAAGGCCTTCTGGCTGAGAGACGACTACATGAACGGGATATTGTGATGAATACTCTCCAGCGATTGGCCAGTAACTTGTTGGTAGCATCGGCAATGATCAGTGGCGGCGTGCATGCAGACCAAAGCATGCTACGCAATCGCGCGATTGGTTATGTGATGACCGATTTATTTTGGTCTGTTTATCAAACCCCCGGAGCGATTCAAGAATGCCCTCAAGGTTTCAATGATGGTCCTCGCGAACAATTCGAACAACTGTTTCCTTATCATCAGGCCCTAACTGTTGAAGAAACGCAGCTGCGGCAGGAAATAGAAACCTGGCACCCAACCACCGAATCTGATGGGTTTGAGTTTTTCCAAGTAGAAGGAGGAATTTCCTGGGGCGTGAACCTGGACGGTGAGGTTGGACTGAACGACTTTGTCCACCCGGACGGAACACCTGGCATCGATAATGAACTGTACCGTGCAGTGGGTTGTATTATCGGATTCAGGGGGCCTGACGGTGTGGAATATATCTTCCAAAACAAGGCCATTGCCGATGAACGATACAACCGACTGATGATCGAGCTCACCGAAGTGGATGATCTTGAAAACGACGATAGTGTCACTGTCTCGGTTTATCGCGGCCTGGATCGTCTGCTGACAGATGCGACTGGCTCAAAGATTGTACCAGGGGGCACACAACGAGTTGATACCCGTTGGGGCCAGAAGCTGATTCGGCAGATTAATGCGAAGATTGTTGATTCAAAATTGATTACCGAGCCTATCCCTGATCTCATCATTCCCTGGCAGAATCTGAACGTGCCATCAACACAGCTTATTCGCGATGCGCGCTTCGTACTCGATCTTACGGCACAAGGTGCAACCGGTTTACTTGCCGGGTATGCAGATGTAGATACCTGGTACTATCAACTCATTCGAAATGACTCAACTCATCATCTGAGTAACGGCCAAATATCCGGCATTTCTCTCTATAAGGCGCTTCGCCGATTGGCCGACGCACACCCCAGCCTGGATACTGGCGAGAATACTGCCATTTCCACAGCACTGGATATAAAGATGACACAAGTATTCATTAGCCACTGACCTTCACAGAACGCTGAATAATCAGCAACTTCATTCGGTTTCCTATCCCCACAGTTTTAAGACAATCGTTTGAGTATCTGAATCACCATTGCCATCTCTTCGGTAGTTCCGATTGTGAATCGGATAGCCTCTGCTAGGCGCGAATGAGGAATCCGGCGGGCCACCACGCCGGCTTCGGTGAGCGCTTCCCAGGCCGCTTCATTATCTGTGAAAAATACCAACACAAAATTGGTTACGCTGGGCACCACGTTGGTGACGTCTGGAATGTCAGCCAGTGCTTCGCAGAAAGAATCTCGAATCTGGCTAATCTGATTCACTTGCTCATTCATCAACTGTGTGGCGTTTTCATTTAAGGATTGCAGTGCAATTTGTGCACAAGGATCAGCCAAAGGATAGGGTGCTGACACTTTGCGCATGATTGCCATAACTGTCTCGTTGGCCAGCAAGTAACCGACATGAACGCCAGCCAGACCGAATGCCTTTGACATTGTTCGCACAACGACCAGGTTTTCGAAATTCGCCATTTCGGACACCAGACTCTCTAAGGGACAAAATTCAATATAGGCTTCGTCAATGACTACCAGCGCCCGTCCCTCGAAAAATCGCAGAATAGTAAGAATGTCTTCGCGATTAAAACTGTTTCCAGTGGGGTTGTTAGGGTTGCAGATGAACACCAATTTTATACCCTCCTGAGCGAGAATGGCGGGCACATCGAGTTGATAATCTTCCGTCAACGGTACATCAATCACAGCGGCGTTTTGGATGTTGGCAGATACCTGATACATACCATAGGTGGGGCTGCTGATGATTATGCCGTCAGTTCCAGACTGGCAGTAGGCGCGCAACAAAAGGTCTATGGCCTCGTCTGCACCTCGCAGTGCTAGCACCTGATCCGGCTGCAAGCCGGCATACGCCGCGTAAGCTGCCTGCACCAGATCAGGACCCTCATCGGGGTAGCGATGATAATCCGATACATCTAATGACATCGATTGGCGGGGAAAAGGCAGCTCATTTGCATTCAGCCAGACCTCACCCTTGCCACCAATGCGGCGTGCCGACATATACGGTTCTAATGCTTCTATATGAGGGTTCGAAAGATTGATCTTCTTCATACTTCAATCCAGCAAAAGGTGTCCCATCAGGACAAACAAGGGAATGGCAAGGACAGTGCGCACCAGAAATATACCGGCGAGATGCCAGATGGTCGTGTTTATTTTCGATCTCAGAATGAGCGCGCCAATCTCTGACATGTAAATGACCTGCGTGACCGAAATGCCAGCAATAATAAAGCGCGTAAATTCAGATTCAATGTTGCTACCTAATACTGCCGGGAGAATCATGTCGGCAAATCCCACAACCATGGACGGAGCGGCGGCGAAGGCTTCCGGCACGCGAAGCAATTCAAGATAAAGGCTGAACGGATAAGCTATCGCGTTAAACAGTGGGGTGTATTCGGCCACTAGTAGAGAGACAGTGCCAATGGCGATTACTGTTGGGATAAGGCCAAACCATAGATCTAGCAACTTTATTCCACTGCGACGCAGTTGAGCTGGCCAGGGATCCGCCTCTATTGCCTTGCGCACCGCCTGCTGCAAAGCCCAATTCCATACCGAGTGCCCCGCAGGCACAAGCTCGCTAGTTTGCGCATCGCAATTGTAGGTGGCAGGTATCCTACTTAGAGGTGGAATTCTGCAAACTATAATGGCGAGAACGATAGAGACAACGACTACGGCCCCATAGAACTGCAGGAAGATATGGGTTATATCGAGAATGCTGGCGATTAGCAGGCAAAAGGCAACCGAGGCCAGTGAGAAACACGAGATGATGCTAAGCGCCTCGCGTTGATTGTAGTGACCACGCTCATACTGCTGTGTAGTGACCAGCGCACCCAATGGTGCTGCCCCAAGCCATGAAGCCATAGCATCGATGGCACCCCGTCCCGGCAAACGGAACAGTAAGCGAAAGAAGCGCGACAAAAGTACGCCAGCAAATTCCATGATACCGTACTCAGTCATCAGCGGCAGAAGGAAAATCACCGCTAGAAAAAGTGTCATCACAGTTGGCACTAATTGCCCAACCATGGTCTGGCCCGTGCTCGCGCCCCAGACCGCTTCCGGACCGACTTCAAAGAATACCAGTATGGCAATTAACGCTCCAACAATGCGCAAACATAACCACGGCCAGCTGACGCTGAATAGCTCGCCTAAAAGTCCTGTAGTGGTGCGCCGCAAAGTGCAGATAATTGCGAGCGTTGCCGAACTGGTAGCTATCAGTACTATCAGCACAGGAAGGAATGGGGCCAGCTGCTCATTGAGAAATTGCGCCAACACAGCAACCAGTATTGTGTTGTTTCCATCGATAGAAAAAGGCACGAGAAACAGAATCAAGCTGAGTATTGCAGGGAGAACAAATCTGAGAATCGCGGTTGGCGTCAGAACTGGCTTGTTATTGGCTTGTTGGGTATCCATGAGTTTCAGTCAGGCTAGCTTAAAAAATGGATTAGGTTCAAGTTATTCTGACCTTATACAGGCTAAACTGCCAATTCGCCACAATCACTACCCATTCGACGTTCCATCTGCATCGGAAATGCACTTACCTAAGCCAAGATATTCATGAGCATAGCTCGAGGTCGTCCATAACAGTGTGGAAATTCCACTAAAAAATCAGTGGTGTGATTGCTCCAAAAAATAGAGAATCAGCTTAGCGGCAGAAAGTGAATTCAAAAGCGGCAAGCAAATTTGACCCTATAACTTTGGCCCTATAACTTTGACCCTACAACTTTGACCCTACAACTTTGACAGGCAGCTAATAAGCCATGACCAACACACCCATCTCTCGCGTAGCGATTCCCCTTCTTATTACTCTTTCTCTAGCTATAACTACTTATTCAACTGCAGCTGAAGACCTACCACTGGCTGAGACCTCAAATTTGCTTGAGTTTACTGTTGATGAAGGTTCTTGGGTTTCTGTTTCCTTGCATCCTTCAAATGAGTATTTCATTTTTGATTTACTGGGAGACATTTATTCGTTGCCGATTTCAGGAGGCCGTGCTGAACGCATTACTTCGGGAATGGCATTTGACAGTCAGCCTGTGATATCACCATCGGGAGAAAAAATAGCCTTTATCAGCGATCGCAATGGTAAGAATAATCTGTGGATTGCAGATATCGACGGCAGCAATCCTATTCAATTAAGCGATGAGACTTACACTCGCATGCTAAGTCCAGCCTGGACGACTGATAGCAACTACGTCACGGTCACCCAGCGAGGCAAAGAAATTGAGTTAAAGCAATACCACGTGGACGGAGGCAGTGGTACGACTGTTTCGCAAGCCGATGACGACAATTCAAACCCACCTGGTGTGGGCGCTGCATTTTCCCCTGACGGAAACACTGTGTATTTTGCCGAAAAACTGGGGTCACCGGACGCTCCCACAGAAGGCTTTCCTGTCACACAAATAGTCAGATTGAATTTGAATGACGGTTCTCGTTTACAAGTCACCCGCGGCGAAGGCGGAGCGGTGAGGCCCAAAATTAGTCCCGATGGCAAGCTTCTTATCTATGGCACTCGCTATCAAACTCAAACAGGACTGCGAGTCAGAGATTTAGAAAGCGGTGAAGATCGCTGGCTTAGCTACCCGATTCAGCGCGATGCTCAGGAAAATTTTAGACCTTCAAGCAGGGGCATGTTGCCAGATTATGCAATTACCGCAGATAGTGAATTCTTAATCCTCTCCACAGGCGGCCAATTTCAGCGTATTGATATTGCCAGCGGCGCAAGAACTGAAATTCCATTTACCGCCGATATTTCTTTAAATATTGGCCCTGATCTTACAAACACCTGGCGCGTTCCAACCGGACCTCTAACGGCTACCTTAGCGCAAAGTCCTGATTTATCGCCAAACAATGAGAGACTCGTGGCAAGTGTGCTTACCAGGCTCTACACCCTAGAAAAATCAGACCCACAACCGGTTGCTATTACTCCCCAGGACATGTGGGCGTTTCAACCTGTTTACTCGCCAGATGGCAGATGGATAGCTTTTGTAAGTTGGACAGCTAATGACGGCGGTCATATTTGGAAAATTCGCGCCAATGGCCGAGGTCAAGCCCAGCAGCTAACAGAAAATGCCGCGTTCTATACAGACATCGTATGGCAAGCAGATGGCGAACGGCTGTGGGGCCTAAAAGGCAATGAATGGATGCGTCATCAAGACTTTAGTGAATTCACTGGTATCGGAGTTCCGCTGGAACTTATATCTCTAGATGAAGGTGGCGGCGATGAACAAGTAATCATGCCGGCAGGTGAGGCGCGAAAGCCTCATTTTGGCCCAGAGTCTGACAGACTGTATATGGCTGAGGAAGGCATGCTCTTTTCGATCAATTTAAACGGCGGCGACCGAAGGGATCATATTCAACTTACAGCTCCGCTTGGGACCAGCTTTACTGATGAAGCGCCCGGCGCCGAAGATGTAAGAATTTCGCCCGATGGACAATATGTGTTGGCCCATGTAATCAAACAAGTATGGGTAGTCAGCCTTCCTAAGAGTGGCGCGACAGTTCCAAAAGTGGATGTGCGAAAGCCTAGTCTCCCCGCAAAACGATTAACCGATATCGGCGCCGATTTTATAGGCTGGTCTGATGACAGCAGCAGCGTCAACTGGGCGATAGGCTCTTCATTTTACGAGCGACCAATGGCAAGCATTGTATTTAGAGAAGCTATTGATGATTCCAATTCCACACAAGAGACTGCCGCGCCTGAAGAGGATGCTGAAGAACCCTTTGCTCCACTTGATGAAAATGAAGCCGTAGTTCTAACGCCTTTCAAAGTCACCGTTGAAAGAGAAACCCCCCAAGGAAATTTATTACTAAGTGGAGGTAACGTTATTACTATGGCAGGAAGCTCCCTCGAGGAAATGGGACGAGTTTTAGAAAACACTGACATCCTCATTGAGAACAATCGAATCAATGCGATCGGTCCTCGAGGCTCACTTACCTTGCCCCAAGACGTTCATGTAATTGATGTAACAGGCAAATGGATTATTCCGGGCTTTATCGACACCCACGCGCACTGGGAATTTAGAACAAGTGATGTATTGGAGCCTAGCAATTGGACTGTAGCGATAAACTTAGCCTATGGCGTTACCAGCGGACTGGACGTGCAAACCACTTACCATGACTATTTTGCCTATAGAGACTTGCAGGAAACTGGCGCAACTATTGGTCAGCGACCCTTCATGACAGGCCCGGGCATCTTTGGCCGAAATGATTTTCAGAACTACAATGCTGTGCACAGCTATCTGCGCCGTTATCGAGACCACTACAACACCAATAACATTAAGTCCTACATGGTAGGCAATCGCGAACAGCGCCAATGGATGGTGAAGGCATCTCAAGATCTAGGCTTACTACCAACCACCGAAGGTGGTGGTGATCAAAAACTTGACTTAACACATGCCATTGATGGCATGCATGGAAATGAACACAGCCTTCCCGATGTGCCGATATTTGATGACGTAGTTCAACTTTTTGCGCAAACTAAAACTGCATACACCCCTACCCTGATCGTCCAATACAATACGACATCTATGACGGAGTATTTTTTTACTCGAGAAGAAATTCATGACAATCCAAAACTTCGACGCTTTTATCCCAGCAACAGACTAGATGAACTAACTCAAAGACGTCCTGGCTGGATCAGAGATAATGAATTTACAATTGATAAAGGCGCAGAAGCGGCTGCACAAATCCAACGTGCTGGTGGCTTGCTTGGTGTAGGGGGTCATGGCGAACTGCAAGGGCTGGGCTACCATTGGGAGATGTGGGCTTATGCTATGGGTGGAATGAGCCCAATTGAAATTCTAAGAGCGGCAACTATTGATGGCGCTCATATACTAGGTGCGCCGGATGATTTGGGCTCACTTGAGGTGGGTAAGTTAGCTGACCTGGTTATACTCAATGAGAATCCTCTTGAAGATATTCGGCGAACGGAATCCATTGACAAAGTAGTTCAGAATGGCAAAGTTTTCAGCGCAGACACTCTTGACGAGATTTGGCCACACAGCAATGACTTTGAAACCGGTTGGTGGACAGAACCTTTAGACGCGGTGCGAGTTAAAATACAGTAGATTTGGTGATTTGAACTAGCGTAACTATTTTCCGCCTTGTTGTTCAACGAGCATTAAATTAGTCGATGCCATCCCCCAGCCTGCTAAGCAAGTGACAAAAAGGTTTGCAAGCCACTTAATGTTCCCGGTTCATACTTCCCTGCCATTAAACCTGAGTAAACTCTGTGTGCCTCTTCCAAATTGTAGATGCATTGCCTAGCCTTCGACTAAGGTCTTAAGATTCACGCCATGAAAGCGCTTGTTTTCTTTCATTACCACAAAAGTATTAATATTGACTCGGGAAGAGTTAGCGCTTAGCAGCTCGCCGTTAATTTCCAGATAACGTTTCATATCGGGGCAAATCACACGCACGAAAAAATCCGACTCGCCGCTCACAGTAAAACATTCCACCACTTCAGGAATTGTCGAGATCAATTCTTCGTATTGTTCAAACTCTTCTTGGGTGTGGTTTCTCAAGGACACCGTGGCAATACACATAATGTGCCTGGCTATTAAGCCTAATTCCAGATTGGCTGCGTACAACGCAATCACACCTGCTTTTTCCAGACGCCGAACCCGTTGCAGGCAGGAGCTGGGGGATAGGTGTATCAGATTCGCCAAATCCTGATTGGTTATGCGGCCTTGATCCTGCAAGGTTTGAAGTACTTTCAGATCTGTCTTATCGAGCTTAAAATCGACCATAAGCAATGATTTCTATGTGTTTTTAGTGCCATTGCGGCATGAATGACGCCCTACCGCACTTATTTCCTGATTCTATACCGAATTATCTGCGGAAAACCATCTTTTAAAAACATGATATTTATCAGAGTTAAAAACATAGAAACCTCATTCGGAAGAACTACGGGTAGCATAACGTTAAATTATATTCGCCGGAGATAGCTATGACCCCCCAGGCTAAACACACAGCCCCCAGCACAGAAGTACAAAGCAACCCAAGAGCCGCTTTATGGCCCAACTACAAACCACCGGCAGAGCTTGTTTTCACACACGGCGTCGGAAGTGACTTATTTAGCGAAGACGGCACGGCTTATTTGGATTTTCTGTCGGGTATAGCAGTTACCAGCTTTGGTCATGCGCACCCCCATCTGGTGAAAGCCCTAAATGAGCAAGCGACTAAACTTTGGCATACCTCTAATGTGTTCAGAATTCCTGCAGCGGAGCGTTTAGCACAACGGCTTGTCGAGTCGAGTTTCGCAGACGGTGTCTATTTCGCCAATTCCGGCACCGAAGCCGTGGAAGCGGGACTAAAGTCACTGCGTGCTTATCAGGCTACCAATAACCATCCGGAGCGCTATCGCATAATCGGTTTTGAAGCCAGCTTCCATGGCCGCACGATGGCATCACTGGCCGCTGCCGGAAATCCAGCGCATATGAAAAACTTTGTTCACGGTGACTACGGTTTCGACCAAGCAAAGTGGGAAGATATTGAGTCTGTTAAAAACTGCATCAACGAAAGTACTGCTGGAATAATTATCGAGCCGGTGCAAGGTGAAGGCGGTATACGACCTGCCTCCCAAGTATTTTTAAAATCACTGCGAGAACTATGTGACGAAAATGGCTTACTGCTGATGTTTGACGAAGTGCAATGTGGAGTAGGTCGCAGCGGCACATTATTTGCCCACGAGCATTACGCAGTAGAACCTGATGTTATGGCTATAGCCAAAGGCCTTGGGGGCGGATTTCCTGTTGGCGCTTGCCTCGCAAACGAAGCGGTTTCTACCAGTATGAAATTTGGCAGTCATGGAAGCACCTTCGGGGGAAACCCGCTCGCTATGGCGGTAGCGGATGCCGTGCTCGATCTCGTTCTAGAGCCAAGCTTACTCAAAGATGTTAACAGTAAGGCCGGTTTTCTCATCAGTGAACTGGAAGCACTGACCATAAAATACCCTCAATCAATTTCCTCTGTTCATGGCCTTGGCCTTATGCTCGGCGTGAAGTGCGTGGGAGAGAATACAAAGTTGTTGCTGAAATTAAGAGAACACGGCCTGTTGGTAGGAAAATCCGGTGACAATATGATTCGCCTATTACCTCCTTTGAATGTTAGTCAGGCAGAACTAGAACGAGCATTAACTATCATTGAAACTGTTCTACAAAATACTGAGGGCACATAACTGATGAGTGCTGAGCGCTTAGAATGGATTGATTCCCGCAAGGAATCCTTGCTGGATACATTGATGCAATTGTCAGCAATAAATTCCGGAACAGGTAATTTATCCGGATTGCATGATACTCAGAACGCTCTTCATTCATTATTTTCTCCTTTGGCAGATGAGATCAAGATTGATGATTCTGTGAGCGTTGAGCGAACCGATCACTTAGGCATCACTGCTGACCAACACTATGGCAAGATCATTAGTTTTAGTAAACGTAGAACAGCCCCATTTCAGGTCTTGCTATGCGGGCATATGGACACTGTCTTTCCTAAGGAACACAGCTTCCAAAGCCCTGAGAAAATCGACGACCGCCTATTGAAAGGCCCTGGAGTGGCTGATATGAAGGGCGGGATTTTGGTCATGTTAACCGCTCTAGAGGCTTTCGAATCCAGCCCTGGCATTGATGCGATTGGCTGGAAGGTTGTACTGAGTTCTGATGAAGAAACCGGCTCCCTAGGATCCTCAGCTGTGCTTGAGAACGCAGCAACTGCGGCTCACGTCGGCATGATCTACGAACCCGCCTTGGCCGATGGCACATTAGCTGGTGCGCGCAAAGGCTCCGGCAACTTCACCTTGGTAGCTCACGGAAAATCTGCCCATGCCGGCAGAGAATTTAGTAAGGGCCGAAATGCAATTGTCGCGCTAAGTGAGTTTATCAACCAGATAGCTGCACTTAGCCATCTAGAGCAAGATATTACCGTTAATGTCGCTCGCATTACCGGCGGCACAGCAGTGAATGTGGTGCCTGATCTTGCGGTGTGTCAATTTAATGTTCGATGCCCAGAACCTCAACAACTACTGGATATCCAACATAAACTGGGTGCCATTGTTGCGGCACAAAATGCCAGGGATGACGTTCGATTCACCTTAAGCGGGGGGTTTACGCGCCCACCGAAAACTATTTCCCCAGGCACACAATTACTAATGGACTGGACTCGAGAATGTGGTGAGTCATTGAATACTGCCGTCCGGTTTCGTGACACCGGTGGCTGCTGCGATGGCAACAACCTAGCAGCCGCAGGACTACCCAACGTAGACACCTTGGGAGTGTGTGGAGCAAACATTCACACCGATCAAGAATACATGTTGATCGACAGCCTCACCCAGCGGGCCAAGTTGAGCTACAAACTACTCAAGAAAATGGCCAGCCACGGTGATCAGCTAATCGAACTGAGTAATGTGGAAAAAGCCTCATGATCATACGGACTGCAAAACCCAGCGACCTCGAATCCCTGTTAGCACTATCTGCCATGCTTCCCCCTGGCATGACCTCAATGCCTTGCGATACACAAACCTGGGAAAAAAAATTACAACTGGTTAGCGATAGCATCTCAAGACAGCCTCAGGACGGCCAAGAATCTGTTTACCTTTTGGTGCTAGAGGACCCGACCAATAATGCAATAGTTGGTACTGCAGGGATTATTTCAGGGGTGGGCAATACACGGTCATTTTATAACTACAAAATGTCGAAAGAAGTCAAAACATCTCCTGATATTAACATTAAGCGCAGCAGCAATTTGTTAAATCTTGTTAATGACTATACCGGAGCTACAGAACTAACTTCCTTGTTCTTGATGCCAGAGTATCGCCGTAACGGCGCCGGACAATTTCTATCTCGTTGTCGCTTTGTGTTTATGAACGATTTTCCGGAACGTTTTGACGATATGGTGTTCGCAGAAATTAGAGGCTGGTTAGACGAGAACGAAGAATCTCCATTTTGGAATCATCTGGGACAAAAATTTTTCAAGTTGCCGTTTCACAAAGCTGATTTTATTAGCTCTGTGAATGGCTCACAGTTTATATCCGATTTAATGCCGCGCTTCCCTGTGTATTTAGAACTGCTGCCGCAAGAAGCTATCGAAGTTATAGGACGTGCGCACCGAGACGCAGCTCCAGCGCAACGCTTGTTAGAAAAAGAAGGCTTTAGCTACAATGGCGCCGTCGACATCTTTGACGCCGGGCCAATTATTGAATGCGATCGCGGCGAAATCCGTTCTATACAAAATACAACCACAGCCCGTATTAAATCCATCACAGACTCTGTCAACGACAACAGCGAATCACCCCTATGCATAGTTAGCAACCGTAATCTGTCGGAGTATCGGCTTATAACGTCACGCATTGAAAACCCTATAGAAAATGAAATAGCTATTTCGGCTCAAGATGCAAAAATGCTGCATGTAGATGTAGGTTCACAAATACAGATGCTACAGATGCGTCACTAAAGAGCCATTCAGTACCGGGCCTGATTGACGTTAGATTAACAAACCGTAAGCAGGTCAAAGTAACAGCACACGCCAAGTGAGTAGTTAAATGAACGACATCGCAGCAAAGCTAGAACAAAGACACTATATTGACGGCCAATGGCTAACTTCGAAGGGAGATTCTTTTGTCTCCGAAAACCCGGCGACCGGCGCAGCGTTATGGCAAGGCAATAGTGCGGAGCAAGCACAGGTCAATGAGGCGGTAGCTGCAGCTACGACTGCATTCCCCAGTTGGAGCCGTCTCAGCTTTCAACAACGCAGCGAATACATAGCTAGCTTTATCGACGCTGTAAAAGCACATCAGGAAAAGCTAGGTGAAACTATTCATCTAGAAACCGGCAAGCCCCACTGGGAAAGTAAAACCGAAGTGGCTGCAATGATAGGTAAGGCCGCTATCTCGGACAGAGCCTATAAACAACGCAGCGGCAGTGAATTCTCCGATAACGCAGGCATACGTATTTCTTTGAATCATCGAGCGATTGGTGTGTTTGCTGTACTGGGTCCTTACAATTTTCCTGCGCATCTGCCCAACGGTCACATTATCCCGGCGCTGCTGGCTGGGAATACTCTTGTTTTTAAACCTTCTGAACTCACGCCCCTGGTAGGTGAGTTGATGATTAAGTGCTGGATCGAAGCGGGCCTGCCGCCTGGCGTGTTAAATCTGCTCCAAGGAGGGCGCAACACCGGTGAATTACTTACCGCCAATGAGGCTATCAATGGCGTGCTGTTTACTGGTAGTTCGAAAACCGGAGCTGCGATTCATAAACAGTTTGGTGGAAAAACCGAGAAAATGCTCGCCTTAGAAATGGGTGGCAATAATCCTTTAGTCGTTGCGAAAGTTAAAAATGCTAAAGCCGCGGTGTATAACATTATCCAATCGGCTTTTATCTCCGCTGGCCAACGCTGCACTTGTGCGCGCCGATTAATTCTGCTCAGAAGTGCCGAAAACGAAAAAATATTGGCCTTGTTAAAAACCGCCACTAAAAATATCAAGGTGGGTGTTTCCGACGATTGTTTTATTGGCCCAGTCGTCAGCAATGCAGCAGCAGAAAACGTAATGCAAGTAGCTGCAAGAACCATGAGCCTAGGTGGCAGTGAAGTCTTGTCTCCGCTTCGACTGGACCCAAGCAAACCATTTATTCAGCCAGGCATTATCGATGTGACTGATGTTGAAAAAATTGACGACGAAGAATGTTTCGGCCCACTGCTACAAGTGATTTGGGTCGACAATCTGGATGAAGCGATAGCCGTTGCTAACAATACCCGTTACGGTCTTTCTGCTGGCTTACTGAGCGATGATGAAAACGATTGGGATAATTTTTACCAGAGAATCCGAGCCGGTATTGTGAATTGGAATCGACCTATTACAGGAGCCAGTGGCGCAGCTCCATTTGGAGGTGTGGGAGCCAGTGGCAATTTCCGCCCAGGTGCATTTTACGCAGCCGACTATAGCGCCTATCCAATTGCGAGTATGGCCAGCGGCGAAGTCGAGCTTCCTAACCAGCAGTCGCCAGGTCTTAATATTTAGAGTGGATTAAATTCTAAGCCGATTACGTAAGTGGTTTTCCAAAATGAAAATGTTTGAAGTAAATTTCGATGGCCTAGTTGGCCCTACCCATAACCATGCTGGCCTGTCTTTTGGAAACCGTGCCTCGTCGAACCACGGTGGTCAAACATCATCGCCCAAGCAAGCCGCTCTTCAAGGTTTGGAAAAGATGATCAGCTTGTCCCGCCAGGGGTTGAAGCAGGCAGTACTGCCACCCCATGACAGACCTCATGTACCTAGCTTGCGTAAGCTTGGCTTCGCGGGTAAAACTGACGTCGACATCATTGCCCATGCGGCAAAAAAAGCTCCAAACATTCTCGCGTCCGTTAGCTCTTCTTCAGCGATGTGGGTCGCAAATGCAGCGACAGTTTCACCATTTCCTGACACCCTCGATGGTAGAACACACTTTACGCCGGCGAATCTAAACTCCATGTTTCATCGTTCGATCGAAGTCGACACCACGTCAGCACTATTGAAATCCATTTTCCGCGGCGATGAATACCAACACCATCCAGCCTTACCCGCAGGACAAACTTATTCCGATGAAGGCGCTGCCAACCATAGCCGCCTGTGCAGCTCTTATGGCGGCCAAGGGTTAGAATTATTCGTTTACGGCGTTTGCCAAACCGACACTGGGTCTGGACCCAAGAAATTTCCAGCAAGACAAACACGGCAAGCTTCAGAGGCCATTGCTCGCAGTCATGGATTACGTGCCGAGAAAACTGTATTCGCTCAGCAGCATCCTGAGGCTATCGATGCTGGGGTTTTTCACAATGACGTCATTGCAGTCGCAAATCAAAACCTGTTGTTCTGCCACCAGTTTGCCTTCGCAAAGCCTGAGTTACTGCGTCGAGAAGTAGATTCGGCTTTTGGTGACAGTGAAATCACCTATATCGAAGTGCCTAGTGACAGAGTGTCCTTAGAAGATGCGGTAGCGTCTTATTTATTCAATTCACAGCTATTGTCACTGCCTGACCAATCCAGTTGTAATCTAATTGTGCCAATCGAATGTGCACAGAACAACGCAGTCAAAGGCTATCTCGATGAATTGGAAAGCGACCATCCTGCTATTAGTACCGTCCAGTATCTGGATCTTCGAGAAAGTATGAATAACGGCGGCGGCCCTGCTTGTTTGCGCCTGCGGGTTGTGATGACTCAGAAACAAATAGAAGAAACCAAGGCGCGAGTGTTTTTAGATGAGGCCTTGTATAAAGATTTGAGGCAGTGGATAGAAAGGCATTATCGAGAGTCATTACATATAAGCGACCTTCTTGACCCTAGCCTGCTACTAGAGTCCCGGACCGCTTTGGATGAACTAAGCCAGCTACTCTGTCTGGGTGCCATCTATGAATTCCAATAGATAAGAATCTAGGCAGCACAAAAGCCTCCTCATTCAGAGCTCATTCTTTCTGAGACTGCCACATCCCCTGACGAAAGCCGTGAGTCACCCATCCTACAATATCCTCGAATGAACTAAATTTGAGTTTTTCAGTTTTATCTAAGACCCTTCAAGCTGTATTATTGACGGCAAGCTTAAAAGTAGAGAGAAATTAATGACTAATCCGGTATCCAGACGAGAATTCCTTAATTTATTAGGAGCCTATGGCGGCACGTCAGCCGTGCTACAGGCCGGTGTGGCTCTGGGGTTTATGCCCAGCAGCAGCCAAGCTGCTGAGATAGCGTTGCAGGCCAATAATGGCAAGAAAGTTGCCATACTCGGTACTGGCATATCTGCACTCACGACTGCTTGGG
>Ga0307995_1000742_pt1 | contig 21454 bp, 22 predicted proteins | sample EllFjometagen262_FD_203132 | JGI IMG/M metagenome (GOLD analysis project Ga0307995, IMG submission 203132) | Marine microbial communities from Ellis Fjord, Antarctic Ocean - #262 | ecosystem: Environmental > Aquatic > Marine > Unclassified | place: Southern Ocean | collected 2014-11-02 | reverse complement strand
CTGAATTGAAATGAAAGAGAATCAAGAAAGTACTGATCCTCTTTATTAAAACGTTGGAAACTTCTTTGAATTATATTCTTATCAACATTGTCATGCGGTAACTCAATATAACGAACCTGGTAAAGTGGAGCATTAAGCTTAAAGAGGCTTTTATTTGAAAACATAAAAGAATCTATTTCCTGAATAGATATAAGAGTGTCTAATGATTCATTTACAATTGATTGTTTATAGGTCATAGAAAACAATTCAGTTTTATATTGTTTTACAAGTTTTTCTAACATTTTGATTTTATCTTCATCTAGATTTAGAGCAGCTTGTTGCAAGATAATTTGTTTACTTGCCCAATCATCAATAAAATTTCTGACTTTAAGAATACTATCTTCCTTGTCTTTAAAATTCAAAATATTCCTCTCTATGTCTTCACGGTATATATAAACTGATCCTACACGTGCAAATGCTTTTTCATTATTCTGCGAAATAGTTTCACATGAAATAAAAAATAAAGGTATTAAAATGTATATAAGTCTATAAGTGAACATAAATTCAACGTGTAAAAAAAATATTATTGCTTTGTTATTAACAATTAGAGATTTTATTCTTAATAAAGTTTGTAAAATATTGATTTTAAGCATATTAAAATGTTGAAAAAATTTTAATTTAACGTATAATAGTTGTAAATTGGTTTAAATTTAAAAACATTGATTAAAAAACTACTTGTTTTTTTTATTTTACTTAATTCTTCGACACTATTTTCCATTTCGTCTATAGAATTTGCTAACCGTAGTATTGAAATATACCAAGAAAAAGCCGTTGTTGTATTCAGTGACGGTATTTTATATTTCAAAGGCTTTACTGGTCAAGGTAGCTTTCAAATATATTCAATCATTGGGAATAAGATTACAGAAATGAATGTGCAAAATTTCTCGCAATTCCAGTTTAATACTTCCTTTAAAATGGGTAATATGTATATTATCCGTGTTATCATAAAAGGCAAGGCAAAAACCTTTAAGATAATAGCTTCATAAATTTAAGGGCTATAGTTTGGAGACTCCTTAGTTACACTTATATTATGCGGATGGCTTTCACGCATTCCTGCGGAAGTAATTGTCACAAATTGACCTGTTTCTTTTAGAGTTTTAATATCCTTTGAACCACAATAACCCATTCCTGCTCTTAAACCTCCGATAAACTGGTGAATACTTTCATCTAGATCACCCTTATAAGGTACTCTACCTACAATACCTTCAGGAACAAGTTTACCCAAATCATCTTCAACATCTTGAAAGTAACGATCCTTACTGCCCATTTTCATAGCTTCAACAGAACCCATCCCTCTATAAGTTTTGTATTTTCTACCCTCAAATATAACGGTCTCTCCCGGTGATTCTTTCGTTCCCGCAAGTAAAGAACCTAACATGACTGAATCAGCTCCAGCAGCGATAGCTTTGGGAATATCACCGGTATATCTAATTCCACCATCTGCAATTATCGGAATCCCTGTTCCTTCAAGTGCTTTCTGCACCTCAATGATAGCAGAAAGTTGAGGATAACCAACTCCCGCTATAACACGAGTTGTGCAAATTGATCCTGGACCAATACCTACCTTAACAGCATCTGCCCCAATGTCTGATAGATATTTAGCTGCTTTGCCTGTAGCTATATTTCCAACTACAACATCAAGTAAATTGAATTTTTCTTTTACTTTTTTAACAACATCCGCAACTCCGCTTGTGTGTCCATGAGCAGTGTCAATAACAATAGCATCTACTCCGGCTTTATATAGTGCTTCAACACGATCTAAAACATCTGTTGTAACACCTACTGCAGCAGCAACTCGTAGTCGACCAAATTTATCTTTATTCGAATTAGGTTTTGTAGTATGTTTTGTAATATCACGAAATGTAATTAAACCAACCAGTGTATTGTCACTTGAAACTACAGGAAGTTTTTCGATTTTATGTTCTTGCAATATTAATTCTGCATCTTTTAAAGAAGTTCCTTCCTTTGCAGTTATTAAATTTTGTGATGTCATCACTTCCTTGATAGGTCGAAGACTGTTTTTTTCAAAGCGTAAGTCACGATTTGTAACAATTCCTAATAATTTATTGTCATCATCAACAACAGGAATACCTCCAATTTTATAACGTTGCATATTAATATTAGCATCTGATACAATTGCAGTAATAGGAAGTGTAACAGGGTCTATAATCATTCCAGATTCTGATCGCTTTACAGCTCTAACTTTAGCTGCCTGCTCTTCTATTCTCATATTTTTATGCAAAACTCCAATACCGCCCTCACTAGCCATTGCTATTGCCATTCTACTTTCAGTAACAGTATCCATAGCAGCAGATATTATAGGGATATTTAAAGGAATATTTCTACTAAATTTTGATTTGATAGATACTTCACGAGGTAATATGTCTGAATAGCTAGGAACTAATAAAACATCATCGTAAGTGAGACCTTGTCCGATAAATTTAATGGGAGTCATAAGCAATTAATATTAAATTAATTGCAAACAAATATAGGAATTAAATATCCTTAGCCATTAATCTATTTAAATTTAATGAAAAAAGTGGATATATTGTTAGTTGAAAATTTTGTGAGAAAAATTATAAGAACTCTCAAACGAAAGTAAATCTAAATTTTTTGGGAGTAATTTACATGAAGTAAAAAAAGAAATTAATTTCTCTGATGGCATGTTTCCCACCAATTTGTCTTGTGCCATTGGACATCCTCCTATTCCTTTTATAGTTCCATCAAATCGCAAACATCCTGCAGAAAATGCTGCATTTACTTTTTCATACCAAAAATCAGGATGAGTATGAAAATGTGCACCAAATGTAATGGCTGGATAACAAGGTACAATGGTTGAATATAATTTAATTATATCCAAAGGAATAGCCGTTCCTATAGTATCTGATATAGAAATGATAGAAATCCCCATTACCACCATTTTAGAAACCCATTCTGTTACAATATCAGCGTTCCAAGGATCTCCATATGGGTTCCCAAAACCCATGGATAGATAAACAACCATTTCTTTATTATGATTTGAAGCAATCTCAGATATTTTTTTCAAGATTGTGAGAGACTCTGAAATCGTTTTTCTTGTATTGCGAATTTGAAAATTTTCAGAAATAGAAAAAGGATATCCCAAATATGATATTTTTTCATGCTTTATTGCCTCTAATGCTCCTCGTTCATTAGCAACAATTGTCAATAATTTTGTAGGGGTATTTGAAATATTTAAACCTTTAATGACTTCAGCAGTATCTGACATTTGGGGTATTGCCTTTGAAGAAACAAAGCTGCCGCAATCTAACGTATGAAATCCAACTTTAAGTAGACTTTGATAATACGCAATTTTGTCAGATGTGTTAATCCATTTTGAAAACCCTTGTAGAGCATCTCTAGGGCATTCAACTAATGTAATGGATTGATGAGCAGTCATTTTGAAGTACTAAGGATAGAGTAATATTAACGCAATGATAAATAAAATAACTGATTGAATTTTGTCCCATTTCGAAAAACGATCACTTAATTTAAATCTCTCACCTAATCGGGAAGCTAAAATAGAACAGCTTGCAAAAACAAATAATGCTTGAACAAAAAATATGCTGCCTAATATCAAAAACTGTAATGCATAAGACCATTCATGATGGAATAAAAATCCTGGAAAAAAACTTAAAAAAAATAAACTCACTTTTGGATTACTTAAATTCATAATAAATCCTGTTAAGAATAGATTTTGATTCTTAGAAGGTTTAGGTGAACTATTTTGATTTTTGATGGAATTTCTCCATGTTTGAATTGCTAAATAAATTAAATAGGTAGCTCCTGAAATTTCAATAATTCGAATAAAATTAGGCTGATGTTTTAATATAGTTCCTAGACCCAATACTACTAACAAGGTGTGGATTATAATTCCTGAGGTTAATCCTAAACTTAATTTTACTCCCTTTTTCCATCCCTTTTGTAAACTAATACTAACTACAAAAAGTATATCAGGTCCAGGAAATAATGTTAATGAAATAGACGCAAAAAAAAACAGTAAAAGGGTGTTTAACTCCAATGCTAAAAACTTATAAATTAATATATTTGTCTTCGAATATAATATTTTTGAAAAAGATGATAGTTGATTTTGAGCTTAAACTTCTTCCATTAAGGAAAAAACTACAAAAACACAAGATCTATAAATCAATAAAAAGTATTGAAGATATTCGCCTCTTTATGGAGCAACATGTTTTTGCAGTGTGGGATTTTATGTCACTCTTAAAACAATTGCAAAATCAATTAAGCTATACCAAAGTACCATGGCTCCCATCAGGAAATCCAGAAGCAGCACGTCTAATAAATGAAATTGTTTGGGGAGAAGAATCTGATCTCAACCGCAAGGGAATTGCTATGAGTCATTTTGAAATGTATTTGGAGTCAATGCAATCATTAGGTGCTAGAACACAAGCTATTAATGAGCTTCAACATCTATTAGGAAAAGGACAAACTATAGATCAAGCTCTAGATCAGATTAATTTACCCCAACATATTTTATCTTTTTTAAGGTTTACTTTTGAAGTTATTAACACAAAAAAAAATCATATTATAGCAGCTGTTTTTACCTTTGGAAGAGAAGATTTAATTCCAGATATGTTTATTGAAATAATTAAAAATCTTACGGTTCCTGAAGGAGAAGATTTAAGTGACTTAATATATTATTTTAAAAGACATATTGAGGTGGATGCTGATGAACACGGCCCTATGGCCTTAAAGATGGTAAAAAATCTTTGTGAGGATAACGTAGATAAAATCACTGAAGCCCTTGCCTACTCAAAAAAGGCACTAGAATTGAGAATCGATTTGTGGGATGGAATTTTAAAAGAAATAGAAAAGCCAATTCTTGCTTAATACCCTATAAACATTTAATATATTGCACTGTTAATTTATCTTATGAGACTCCTATTATATCTTTTATTTTTTATAACTCAATTTGGCTTTTGTCAATCAGAAAGAAATGTTTCAGAATATGCTAAATCCATAACTTCAAAAGAGCTTAAAGAACTTTTATATGTTTATGCCTCTGATTATTTTGAAGGACGTGAAACAGGTAAACCAGGTCAGCATAAAGCAGTAGATTTTATTCGTCAATTTTATATAAAGCACAACATTGCTCCAGCAAAAGGAACCGAATATTACTTCCAACCCATGTCACTAAAGGTCAAAAGGAAGGATGTGAAAACTGAAAATGTTGTAGCTATTATTGAAGGAAGTGAATATCCAGATGAATATATTATACTTTCTTCACATCTAGATCACATTGGTATAGAAAATGGAATCATTAATAATGGTGCAGATGACGACGGTTCTGGAACTGTGGCCATGCTTGAAATAGCAGAAGCATTTCAAAAAGCTGTAACAGAAGGTCTAGGTCCAAAGAGATCTATTGTCTTTTTACATGTTACAGGTGAAGAAAAAGGACTATTAGGTTCAGAATATTACTCAAAAAACCCTCTATATCCATTGGCAAAAACAATGACCGATTTAAATATTGATATGATTGGTCGATTAGATCCAAAAAGAATAGATAAAGATCCTAATTACATTTATTTAATTGGTTCAGATAGAATCAGCCAAGAGCTTCATGATATATCCGAAGCAATCAATAAAAAATATACACAAATTAAATTAGATTATACTTTTAATGATAAAAATGATCCCAACCGTTTTTATGAAAGAAGTGATCATTATAATTTTGCAAAAAACAATATTCCAGTTATTTTTTATTTTAACGGAACTCATGAAGATTATCATCAGCCCTCAGATACGCCAGATAAAATTAATTATGAAATGCTTGAAAAAAGATCTCATCTTATTTTCTATACTGCCTGGGAATTAGCCAACAGGAAAGAAAAAATTAAATCAAACTAAATTATTATTAAAACTATCAGATTAAAATACACAACCTTACTATTTGCATTCCTTTTTGCAATAACGTTAGGTGCTCAATCTAATTCAGAAAAACAAAATCTTGACGATGCTGATTCATTAAAGATTAAAAGAATTGCTGTTGGCATTAAATTAGGAATCCCGAATATCGCTGGTGGGTCTGCTGAAATTGTTATGCCAATATTAAACAATCATTTTGCACCTTTTGTAAATTACTCTCCTAGTTTTGATTTACCCATTGAAGATATTGAAACTAACTTCTCATTTATTGAATATGGATTAAAATATTATTTTAATGAAAAAGGATATGGATTTTTTGCTAGTATAGGACAAAGTAAATTAGATACTGATATCACCTTTAATGATCTTACTTTTAGTAATGACACTAGTATTAATAATGGTTCAGCTAAAGTTCCACTAGAATTGAATACTACTAATCTAAAGTTAGGAATAAAAACTGGAGGTTCTTTTTTCTTTCGATTTGAAATAGGATATGGATTTGGAGATATACCTAGTGAATTAAAATTCAATGCAACAGCTAATGAAATAAGTGAGTCATTTACTAAAAAAATCCCTGAAATTCCTATTTTAGGTTCTGGTGGAATTCCTGTTGCAAATTTTGGATTTGGTTTAGCGTTTTGAATTTTAATTTAGTCTGAAAATTAATCAAATGTTAAATTAATTTCGCTAATAATTCGTCTAATAACCCATTGTTGTTTATAGTCACATTCTTAAGCTCTAATATGGGGGTCTATTTAAGCCTTGACATTCAGCACATTTATCTTGACGTTTAAATCATTCACACTATATGATTGATAAAATAATAACACATTTAATACTTTCGCTGGCTTAAATAAATTAGTATTTAAATCTATATTTACACGAAATAATTTTATGGAAAAAATTAAGTTTAATTGTTTATTTAAATCGCTCCGGTTTTTTACCTTTTTTTTTCCATTGTTTGGTTCATTTATTATAGGTCAAGACAAAGTTACACTAAGCGGCTACATTTCTGATTTAGAGAGTAATGAAACTCTTTTTGGAGTTAATGTTATTTTTCCAAAACTACAAATTGGTACTACTACTAATGAATATGGTTTTTATTCCATTTCTTTGCCCAAGGGAGCTCATGAAATTAAAATAACCTATTTGGGTTTTAATGGAATTCTACAAGAAATAAATATTGAACAACAGATCACTCAAAATTTCAAGTTATCTCCCGCATTAGAATTACTTGATGAAGTTATTGTTGAGGATGATGTTGAAAAACTAAACATTAGAAGTCCTCAAATGAGCGTAAATAAGCTTTCAATAAACACCATAAAAAGTATTCCTGCCGTACTAGGAGAGGTTGATATTATTAAATCTATCACCTTGCTGCCTGGAGTAACTAGTGGTGGTGAAGGAGCTTCTGGATTTAATGTAAGAGGAGGTGCTGCTGATCAAAATTTAATTTTATTAGATGAAGCCATAATCTTTAATTCATCTCACCTTTTTGGGTTTTTCTCTGTCTTTAATCCAGATGCAATTAAAGACATTAGACTTTACAAAGGAGGAATTCCTGCTAACTATGGTGGCCGTGTAGCTTCTGTACTTAATATTTATCAAAAAGATGGGAATAGTAACAAGGTTAAAGCTCAAGGTGGTCTAGGGTTGATTTCAAGTAGGTTGTTAGTCGAAGGTCCCATAAAGAAAGAAAAAGGCTCTTTTTTAATTGCAGGTAGAAGCAGCTATGCTCACATCTTTTTACCCCTAGTTGAGAGTATCGATAATAATGTTGCCTATTTCTATGACTTAAATACCAAATTGAGTTACAAAATTAATGAAAACAACAATATATATCTCTCTGGTTATTTTGGACGAGATGTCTTTGATATTTCAAATCTTTTTGATGTTCGCTTTGGTAATTCACTTGCTAATTTTAGATGGAACCATCTATTTACGAAAAAGTTATTTTCAAACCTTTCATTAATTTATTCTAATTATGATTACACCTTAGACTTTGGACTTGCCAATTTTGACTGGAACTTAGGTATCAATAATTTTAACTTAAAATATGACTTCAAGCATTATCTAAGTGATAAATTAACCTTGGAATATGGTCTAAATAGTATTTATTACAAATTTGATCCAGGCTTAATAAGTCCTACCAGTGAGACTAGTGGTATAATAAAAAATAAATTAACGGATAAATTTGCTTTTGAAAATGCTCTATATGGAAGTGTTAAATTTCAATTAAATCCAAAAATAAATATTCAAGTAGGAACGCGCTTTAGCAGTTTTTTAAGGTTGGGGCAAGAACTTAATTTATATCAAAACGATACGCCTTTACTCTACAATAGTGATTTAAAAATATATGAAACTGCAAATCCAATAGGAATTACGATCTATAACAAAAGAGAAGTAATTAAGCCCTTTTATAATCTTGAACCAAGAGTGGCGATTTCCTTTCAGCTGAGTCAGGACCAATCTATTAAAACAAGTTATAATCGGATGGCACAATACCTGCATTTGATTTCAAACACTAACTCCCCTACTCCAATTGATGTATGGGCTCCTAGTGGAAATTTTATTAAACCACAGCTTTTAAATCAAATCGCTTTAGGATATTTTAAAACGTTTAAAAACAAACGCTATAATTTGGAAATCGAAGGGTTTTACAAAGACATTCAAAACCGTTTAGATTATATTGATGGAGCTGAATTAATCGCCAACAACGCAATTGAACAAGTACTTTTAAATGGAGAAGCTAGGGCAAAAGGAATAGAGGTCTTATTTAAAAAAAACGAAGGAAAATTAACAGGATGGATAGCTTATACTCTTTCAAAATCTGAACAAAGAACCCCAGGAAGAACATCTATAGAAACAGGAATTAATAATGGTAATTGGTATTACACTCCCTATGACAAAACGCATGATTTATCAATAACTACAAATTATCAAGTCAATAAAAAATGGGATATAAATGCAAATTTCATTTACCAAACAGGTCAGCCTGTTACCTACCCAAATGCACAATATCAGTTTTCTGATTTTTCAGTTGCTAATTATGCCCCAAGAAATAGTAGTAGGCTAGATGCATACCATCGTTTTGATCTTTCAGCAGTATATACTCCTCAAAAAGAAAACAGAGCTTACAATGGGCAATGGGTTTTTGGAATATACAATCTGTATAACCGCCAAAATGCAGCTTCCGTAAGGTTTCAGAAAAATAATGATACAGGCCTTAATGAAGCTATAAGGTTATCCATTTTTGGAATCATACCTTCTGTTACATATAATTTTAAATTTTGATTTATGAGGAATAGTTTTTATTTATTAATTTGTATTTTTCTGTTATTAAAATGTGAAGATTCCATTGAAGTAAATGTATTTGACTCAGAACCCCTCCTGGTTGTTGAGGCTCAAATAAACTGGATTAAAGAAACTCAAAAAACAGAACAAGAAATTATTTTATCACTAAGTTCTTCTTATTTTTCAGACACTTACGTACCTGCTATAGGTGCTGAAGTTGATATATTAGATTCAAACGAAAACACGTATACCTTTTCCGAGGATTTAGAAGCCCCAGGTCATTATTTTCCATTAGATACTATTCCTTATTTTCTTAACCAGGAACTTAAGCTAAACATAACTTATAAAGGCCAAGAATTTACTGGTACTGAATCACTGATTTCTGTTTCAACTATTGATAGTATCTCTCAAAAACCAATATTCTTTTTTGGGGAAGAAACGATACAACTCGATGCTTTTTGTATAGACCCAAAAAATGAAAAAAATTATACGTTCTTTGAATTTACAGGAGAATCAATAGAAATTACTGAATTCAATGTTTTTAGAGATGATTTTGTTGACGGTTTTATTTATAATGGTTTCTTATTCGGAAGTGATTTTGAAATAGGTGATAAAATACGTTTTCGGCAGTATGGGTTATCAAAAAGAGGTTTTAATTACTGGAACTTATTAATTAATCAAAATACTCGAGGGGGTCCTTTTGCAACAGTGCCTGTTAACCTAAATGGGAATATAATAAACCTTACGAATCCAAACGCGAATCCTTTAGGATATTTTAGAGTTTCTGAAGTTTCTGAAGTAATATATTTAGTGAAATAATTGAACTATAAATTAGCTATAATTTTAATTTTTATTAAAAAAATATAAGCCAGTTTTCTAGTTAATTATAAAAATTAATTTAGTTAAAGAGATATCCTTTAGATATATTTCAATGCGGATTCTTTGAAATTCTCATAAGTTATTATATCATCTTCAATAGTTTGACTAGAAGTTTTATCAAAATTTTCATTAAACCAATCAAGAGCTATATTATTATATTCTATATCTAGGTGTTTTTTAGACCAAATAGACAAATCATAAATAAACGGATATAAATCAATTCCTGCTGAAGTTAAAAAATACTTTTTAACTTTTTTGTCTTTAGGATCTCTATAAAACTGAATTAAATTAAATCTTAATAATTTTTTTAAACGGTTAGTTAGAATATTTGATGAGATTTTTTCGGGAGAATTCATAAACTCAGAAAATGTTGTGCGTTGAAGAAATAAGTCTCGAATGATTATAAGTGACCATGTATCTCCAATTATCTCAAGCGAAGAACTTATAGGACATCCTGATCTGTTTTGTGTTATTTTAATCATATTCATCAAATTAAAATTCAAATATATTTAAATTACTTTTAAAAAAAATCATAATCATTATAATAATTACTGGTATTTATTTTTTTAATGTTGCCATACACTCAATCTCAATCTTTGCATTCAAGGCCAATCCACTTCCTGCAAAAGCACTTCTAGAGGGCAGCTTTTCTTTTTTAAAGAAAGTTTTATATGCTTTAGACATTTCTGGCCAATCTTTAATATCAGATAACATACAGGTACATTTAAAAACGTTATCAATAGAACTTCCAATACGTTCAAGTTTATTCTTAATATTAGACAATGCTTGAATTGTCTCAGGTACGATACCACCTTCTATAACTTTATCATTAGGCAATGTTCCAATTTCTCCTGATAAATAAATTATTCCATTTACAATAGTAGCTTCAGAAAATGGAGCATCATTTTCAAGGTGTAATTCACTATTTACAAAAGTTATATCCTGAGAAAAAACAGCTGGAATAGAGAATATTAATAAAAATGTTAAATATAAATTTTTCATACTTATGTTTTAATCTAATCAATTTGAACAAATTAGCCCTTATATAAATATAAGGGCTAAATAATTAAAGTTTTAAAAGAATTGTTATTTAGGCAATTGAGCTGGGTTATAATAATACATTTCTCGAACAATTAAGCCATCTACATTTACAACAATTTGAGAATGATGTGAGTGTTTCTTAATCTTTCCAGATTTTTTATTTTTAACTGTAAAATCCCACCAAGAGATAATCGTTTTTGTGTTTGCCCCTGCATAATCCAAAAGATCAGGATATCCACTTTCAGTAATATTAAGAATCTCATATTCATTTAAAAATTCTTTTAAGTTAGCAATTTCTATATCTGGAGAAACAAAACTATCGAACTCAGAATTCATTACATCTGATATTCTAGCGTTATCTGAATATAGAGAACGAATAGCATCTAGATCTCCAGTAAGAATATGAGCATACAACAATCGAGCTTTAGCAATGTGTGGATGGTCTATATAAATTTCACCATTCTTTTTAGTCCCATTAGCATTCATTGCTTTATCCCATTTTAATTGGCTATCAGATATCCCTACATTCATAATTTTCTTTCCATCCTTAGTTACTCTAAAAATAGAATTTCTAGGAATTTGTAGAATTAATCCTGTATTTTTAACAACTCCTGAAAGGAATTTATAGGTATAAACATCTACCCTATTTGCACCTTTAAATTCAATTGCATCAGAATAAGCTTGGCCTCTATTTTTGATTGCTAAATTGAGTACGTTTTTACTTAAGACCTTTGACATTCTCACCATATTATCGATTGTTTGTGGTTTTGGTTCCATTGAATTCATTGTCCAAAATTTAAAATCATCGGTAACCATTGAACGTAATTTAGTTTCATCTCCTGCTACAAAAGCTGAATTAAATTGATCAACAAGATCAATGGCTGGATGTTTTTCAAAAATCTTACCTCCACTCTTTTTTTGTTGAGCTTGAGTGATAAATGAGATTAATAAGATTAGTGTTAAAAAATTCTTTTTCATTTTAAATTAATTTATGATTAATAATAAACAATATAATACATCTTAAAGATTTTATGGAATTTAGAAGAAAATAAAAAAAATAAAACGTAATGTAATTAAAGAAATATATTCGTGATTACTTCACATTAATAACGTTAAGTTAAAAGCATATAAAATAATGAAATATTGAATTCACGTCATCGATTTTGGTTTAACTAATTGTAAATTAAGAATGAAACATCAATTCTAGATCCATTTTGAATACTACCTGTAAATCTCCTCAATCCTTTTAAAATGATTTAAGTTTAGACTCACAACTGCTGGGATTAAAAGTGATAAATAGATTAATCAATCATTTCATAATCAATATTTAATTTTCTTAAAGCTCTTAAAGCTGAACCAGAACTTTTGTTTTCAATTTCAATTTCAATTGAATCTCCTTCTAAAAGAATCAGGGTAAGTTCATTTGATAAAGATTCATTTATATTATAAGAAATATCAGAAATACATTTACTTATAACCTTCCTGTCAGGTCGTTGAGTTTTACAAGACAATAAGTTTAGTTTCATAATGATATTAATTATATACCAATATATGAAAAACCTTTCGCTTTTTTGTTTTAAGTGCTTTCAAAAGTAGTTTTATGGTATAACTTTATTAATAAAAGTATTTTAGTGATTTACAAATATTTGTAAATTTAAACATCAACAGATAATCTGAAATAAGTTATGAGATTTATTATAATTTCATAAGGTATAATTGAATCAATAAACTATTTATATTTAATAATTTTTTATATTCTTTGATATAGAAAAAGAAACTGATTGTGTTGTATTCTCAAAATAAATATTGGTAAATAAACTTTATTGTTTTGAATGGGTTGTCTCTCGTAAATATGAAACAGAAATGAGAATTTAATTAGGAACAGTTACTTAATAAATTTTTAATCAATATGAAATTAGAGATGTCTATTTTGAAGGTTAGGCTCCTATTTGATTTTAATAGCTTTTTCTTTAAAGCCACAGTCATATTATTTTCAGTAAATTTTGCAATTTGTGATTAATTAAAAAAAGTTTTATGTTTAAATAATATTTATCATAAATAAATTAAAATGAACAAAAAAAGTTGGATTATATTTAGCATAATCTTTATAATTATATTAGCAATATATTTAGTAAATAATAACACTAAACAAGAAAACTCTGAATCTAAACCAGATATTTATATGGAGGAACAATATGATCAAGATAATGACTAGTACAATACTATAAGCATAAATAAATTATTTGAATTGTACCTCTAATTAGCTTTAGTGAAATTTTCTTTTAAACTAAAGGTATATCTATAGGTTCTCTATATCAGTTATTAAATTAGATTTTAATATACTAAACTAAAAATAGTGTTCCATAAATAATTAAATAAATTCTATAATGTTTTCTTGTTTTTATATATCTTTATTTTGGGAAGAAATCTTAAAGAACAAGCCTATTAATTCTTTCTCAAATAATGGTTTAATATTTATTTTCCAATCATTAGTTTCGTAGATGATTTTCCGGAATTTACTTCTAAAACATCTACTCTGTATACCCCAAAGTATCATAATAAATAGTAATTAATTTTTCATTTAAATAAAAGCCGTGGTGTTTTTTTAATATATTCTTTATAGCTTTTAAGATGACCCCATTTTTCATTTCCACTTGCTTCTAAAAGTCTTACTCCACTTACATATACTAAAAGAACATAAGTAAAAATAGGAGAAATTAATGTGACAAATTGCAAGTTAGAAAGTGAAGAGAAAGAAATTATTGAAATACCAGTCCAAATAGAAATTTCTCCTAAATAATTGGGATGTCTAGAATAAGCCCAGAGCCCTGAATTAATAAAAGTATTTTTATTTTTAGGGTTTTTTCTAAATTTTGTTTTTTGACTGTCAGCAACAACCTCTAAAAAGAAACCTACTACAAAAAATGTTAACCCTATAAAAAACAAATTATTTATAATAATGCCAATATCGCTTGAAATCCCTGTTAATGCACAAAGTGAGCAAATTGAAACCCATGTTGCCTGGAGAGTCCAGGTCATAAAAAATTTAGACATAGATGGTTTAATACTCCTAAACCTCTTATCCTCTCCATCATTTTGGATTCTTAAAAATAAAAAAACACCTAATCTTATTGCCCATATGAAAATCAAGAATGATAAGATAAGGTTACCTAAATTAAAACCATGAGTTATGTAATTGTAATAATATATATAAATGACTATTATTATGAAATTAATACTTCCAGAAATATCATAAAATTTCTCAGTTTGAAAAAAATACGCTGGTATAAATAAAGTCCATTGTAATACAAAAGAAATTATAATCACATAAGTAATTAGTTCAATTCTAGTCAATAAAGATATAGAATAGGTAATTGAAAAAACTATGATTGAAATAATTATGTGGCCTAAAGATACTTTCATTTTTAAATATAATAAATAAACATAATACCAATATTTAATTTCAATAAAACTAAAATATATAATACTAATTAACCTTAATGGCTTTTGTTTATCAAAAAAGATGTTAATAAATTAAAAGCAAATCTGTTAGTATAAGATCAAACTCTCCCCTAATAAACATCTATAAAACATGAATTGAGTGAACAGTTCCAAAAATAATCAATGTACTTTTCTGTTTCTTTAATAATTTTTTAAATTTACATAAATCAAAAAATGGTTTAAGCTTTATAATCAAAGTTAAAAGTTTTTTATTTTAAACCACAGAAATATCCTCTTCAGTAAGTTCTGAAATTAGAATACATTTTACTAAGAATGAAACACGCTCCTAATGAAGCAAGTGAAGACTTGCCTTTTTTTTGTGTGATCGTTTGAGTTATTAATCAGTTAATATCCCAAATTGATTAAAATGATATGAAGTGTGAAAAGTGATTAATTTTTTAAATAAATTAGATGATATATTTCCATAGAGTTGATGATAAATTATTTTAGTATCTATATTTTGAACTTTAGTTAAATTTTCAATCAATCTTTCTTTCTCGTTATTAAAATCAATTAATAAATGGGATGATTTAAAAACTTTTAATGTTCTTGAATTTTTTTTAAATTTATTAATATCAAATTCTATATATTTTAAATATTGTAAAAAAAAGTATCTAAAAAAAACTCTAAATAAAATTCTGTTTACAAAGTGTATTTTTTTAATTCCAAAAGATACTTCAATATATGAATTACAATGGTAAAGCATTTGACTTGAATTCATATCTCCCCAATTCGGATTATTATCTTCATTGAGTTTATTTAAATAAATTTTTATTTTAGTATAACTTAATTCCATTTTCAAATATAAAAAGTTCTAATCAAAAAGTATATTTACTTAAAATAACAGGTATATAATCTTCATTGAGTTCAGGAAGAGAAATACAATGTTAAGTTACTATAGATTTTTAGGTATATTTAACTAGATAAAAACTAATTAAATGAAAAAACTTTCTTTTTCTTTATTTATTATTTCACTTCTAACCATTGTATTTTTTTTTAGCTGTTCTGCAGAGGAGAAAGATACTTCTACTGCACCAGCGGCTGTTCAATCGCCTGAGCCAGAGCCAGAACCAGTTGAATATACCCTATCAGTTTCTACTTCAGAAGGAGGTTCGGTATCCTCAGAAGGAGGAACATATGCTGAAGGAACTGAGGTAACAATTACTGCAACTGCAAATGAAGGATATGAGTTTATTGGATGGGAAGGGAGTAATGAAACTAGAAATGAGTTAACAATTCCAATCAACTCAAACATAAGTTTAAGTCCAATTTTCCAAACAATTCAAACTGATGAAAGCTTATATTCAAGCGGAGACATAGTGCCTATAGAGCCGATTGTTTTTTATGCCCGAGAATTAGTTGTTAATGGAATTAGGCTGATAGCTGCGGCTGAAATTGGGGGTCAACAAGCTGTACCGGATTTTTGGATATATAAAACTGCAAGAGTATTTAAATTACTTATTGACAAAGATTCAGAGGGAATTGACACTGATGCATAGTTAAATATGATTAAAACTCTTAAAGGTCAAATTGGTTGGCATCTTGGCTACCCGACGGGTCAACGAATAGCAAGGGGTGGAGGAAATGAATATTCGCCTGGTTTTTTAGGAGATAATCGTAATCAATTATATCCAGGTATAGAAGCCTTTGAAGATGGATTATCCTTAGACGATATGGTTTGGTATAAAAATATAGATAGTCAGGGTACAGGGGATGATGACATCAATGAAATTGTTGAACATATACTTCACACTCTTCATCGTTTTGGAGTAAGAGGAGCGGTACAGGGCTCCACGGAAGCACTAAATATAGAAGCTGAAGAAGAAGATGTTAGCAATACAGATATTTTTCTTGCAATGAAAGAAGCCTATAAAAATGGGGTTTTTGATATTGAAGGGTATGGAGGTGATATTAACAATCAAGATGCCTGGCCGGTTATGCTTAAAGAATATCAATATTTATTAACTTATGGAATGTGGGAATTTAGTGAGTTTTGGGAAGGAGGAAGTCTATCTCCGGAATGGAATGATAATGCAAGAACTCCAGAAGGTATTTTAGCTAATAATCCGTTGGGATACGAGCTTTATAATACTTATTTCAAGCCTGTAATTTCTATACCAAGTAAGGAAGTATTAAGAACTATATTCCAAGACAATGACCAGGGAGACTCTGGTTATATTACAGATTAAAGCTAAATTAAAGGCATATCCTCTTGATTAAGTTCTAGAATTTGTTATTTTTTATATTTTTTTTTATGTTTGGGTATTATTAATCATAAATCAATTTAAAATGAAAAAAAAAATATTATTATTTATAGCCTTATTCGGTTTTGTATTTGCTAATGCACAATACTGTTTGTTTCTTGATTTTAAAGCAGAGCAGCCTGAAATGGTTGTTTCTTCTCTAAAAGGTATGATGGAAACTGAATGGGGAAAAAATATCCAAGGAACAAAGTCATTATTTGCTTACCTACCTAATGGAACAAATGAATCTACTCACTCCCTTCAAATTTGTTTTCCAAATGAAGATGCCTTTGAGAACTTCTATACATCTTGGAATCAGTCTCCTGAAGCACAATTATTTTCTGAAAAAATGGGCAAATTTTCAAAACAAATATCCGAATCTTTAAATACACCAATATGGTACAATGGTAAAGATTGGGCTAATGATAATGTGTTTATGCTTTATCAGATGGAAATAACAAATCCAGGACTATATCTTAAAGAATTTAAGAATTTCTCACTAAAAATAGCCAAAAAGTTAGGTTATGAAGAGAATTCTTTTGGCATCGCTTTTCCTGTCTTGGGTAAAAATAGTGATTTCACACATTTTGCTTGGATAGGTTCGCCCGATATTAAAACGGCTTTGTCAAACACTAAAAAAATGTTTTCAGACCCTTTGTTTGCTGATTTTTCTAAAAAAGTTTCTGGTATAAGAAAAGTAATTAATACAACAATGTCAGTTCGCCTAATGGATTTTTAAAACATTAGACATATCATACAAACTATATATTACGTCACTAATTAACTTTAGTGGCGTTTTCTTTTGATTAAAAATTATCAAATTCTCCTAATTCATTTTCATTATTTTTAAAAACAGGGTTATCCCAACCATTTTTTTGATATGCTTAATAATTACGGTAATATAAGTATCCTATAATATATAAAGTAAAAGAGCCAATTCCGATTCCTATCAACTTTACAGTTTCTAAGTATGTCACAAATACCAATCCCAGAATAAGTATAAATAATAAAGCGATGCCTTTTCCTCCTATCTTTAAAACCTGTGATATTTGTTACTGTCCTTTCATAATAATTGATTTATGGTTTAATCGAATATAGCGTTTTTCTTATATTAGCAGTAATGGAGTTATTATCTTATGTTTTAGCATTTTTTGGATTTTTCATACTCATAAAAGGTATTAAACCCACAATAGATTGGATGAATAATAATACTGATAAAGATTTAGTAAAGGGAGTTGTTATTATTGCAATTTTTTTAACAGTTTGTTTCTACCCATTTGCTATTATAAATTACCTATTATCTTTTTGATATTAGAAAACAAAAATAGCTTGTTTTATGAGACTTTTGTAATAGATGAAAAATACTCAAGAATTAACTTTAAATTATAAGACTAATTGAAAACACTTTAAAGTAAATTAATAACCTCACTAACTAGCTTTAGTGACGTTTCCTTTTAAACCACATGCATATCATATTCACTAAATTCAGTAAGAAACACGGTTTTTAATTATTGTAGAGTTTGTTATATTAGTGGCTTATCATAAATAAATTTAAAATGAAAAAAATTATTCTCTTCTATTTTTTTTCATTCCTTACTATTTCTTGCAAAGCCGAACCCTTACCTGAAGATGTTCTTGTATGCATTGAAATATATTTACCTGTTTGTGGTTCTGATGGAAAAACATATCCTAATGACTGTTATGCAGAGCGTGAGAGTATAACTAAATATATATCGGGGGAATGTTCCAACTAAATCATCAGCATATCATCTTCAGTTAGTTTTTCAATACACTTTACCAAGAATGAAACAAGCTACTAATGAAGTAAGTGTGGACTTGCCTTTGTTTATAGAGTAAGTTCTTGGATTTGTAATTCTTTAGGAATAGTTTTATGTTTGAATATTATTAACCATAAATCAAATTAAAATGAAAAAATCATTATTCGTTAACTTATTAATCGCTTGTTTTTTTAGCCTATCATTAACCGCTCAAAGTAATCCTAATTGGGAGTATTGGGTTACAGGAAAAGTTGAGGTTAAAAGGGGAGCTTCAGTAGATTTTGAGAAGACTGCAGCTCTTAAAACAAAAAAATATAATAACACTCTTGAAACAGCTATTACTACTTATAAAGTTATGGACGGTCCAGACCAGGGAAAGTATGAGAGAATTCAAGGGTATAAAGATATAAACTGGTTTAATTCAAATATGTCCTCAAGTGCTGGGACCAAATTCTGGATGAAAAATGTATCTAAATTTGTTGAAAATTATGAAGGACGAAAAGTATGGTGGAGAATTAAAAACTTATGTCATAATTGGGATCCTGAATCTAAACCAAAAAAACATATAATTAAATTAATAAGAATCATTAAGCCAGGAAAAACGGCTGACTTTTGGAGATTTGCAAATAGAATAGCAAAAGTATATGAAGAGCATCAATATACTGGAGTTCAAGGTGTTTTTAAAATTGCATCTGGTGGAAATGAAAACGAAATTATTTTTATAGATACATTTGATGACTTTGCAGATCAGGGGAAATTTCCAAATACTGATAAAAATTTAAAAGAATTATATAATGAAATGTATAATGGATCCTACGACAAAGACTTAGAAACTTACAACAATGCAATGGAAATGTGGGGAAGACAAACTGAGAGAATGAGTTTAGTTCCAGCTCTAACAACAGAATTATAAAATATCACCATATTTTAAATACTAACGTCACTAATTAGCTTTAGTGGCGTTTTCTTTTAAACTACAGGCATATCCTCCTCAGTTAGTTTTTCAATACACTTTACCAAGATTACAAGCTACTAATTAAGTAAATGAAGACTTGCCTTTGTTTGTGTGATAAATTAGGTTATTTATTATAGGTATGATGAACTATCTAAGAACTAATACTATTAAAAAACTACTTTTTTTTAATTTCTGATTCACTGCTCACAAGCTGTTTAAAAAAATTTGTTTTAGAAAGGAATATATTTTAAACAAAAAGCTGAATAACGGTGGGTTTTATATTATACATTTGCTTGAATTTTAAAAAAAATAATTATGAAAAAATCAATATTTATTATCACAACTGTATTATTTATTACATTTTCTGGAAATGTCGTAGCACAAGATACTGTAGTGGATGTTGCTGTCGGAAATGAAGATTTTTCAACCTTAGTTACAGCTTTGAAAGCTGCAGATTTAGTTGGAGCGTTATCCGGTGACGGTCCATTTACTGTGTTTGCACCAAACAATGCTGCGTTTGCAAAAATTGATAGTGAAACACTTAATTCACTTTTAGAACCTGAAAATGTTAAAGCTTTATCCAATATTTTAACATATCACGTAGTTACTGGAAAATTAGTTGCGTCTGACGTTGTTGCCGCTCTTAAGAAAGGGAATGGTTCAGTAGAATTAACTGCGTTAAATGGACAAGTAATTACGGTTGTTCAAAAAGATGAAAAAATTTGACTTAAAGATTCAAAAGGAAACTATAGCGAAATTTCTGCAACAGACATTATGGGTTCTAATGGTGTAATTCACGTTATAAATTCAGTTGTAATGCCTGAATAATTAAAACATCTGGTTCGAGTCCTGTTGGGACCACCAACAAAGAAAGGCGTTAACAGATAATATACTGTTAACGCCTTTTCTTATTTGTCCCTATATTTATCCCTGATTGGTTCATAAAAACTCAAAAAAATCCAACCTAAAGCTTTCAAGTCAGACCCCCGTACCCAAAATTAAAATCCACTTTTCTTTTTGGGGTTGCACTCGTATAATGTTATATAGCCTAAACCACAGGCATATCATATTCAGTACGTTCAGGGTGAAGAGATATTGTTGAGTTTTAAAACAGCAAAAGAATCAATGCATCAAAATCTTACCAGTTGAGGTACGAATTGAGTAAAAAGGAGTAAATAGGAAGTGAATCGGTCTACCAAATGGTCTACTAATGGCAATAAAAAAGGACTACATTTCTGTAATCCTTTGATTTTAAAAGGGTGGAAGAGCGGTCTCGAACCGCCGACCTCCTGAACCACAATCAGGCGCTCTAACCAACTGAGCTATTGATTACCAAGTATTTAGACAGAATTAAATTTTTAACTGTCTAAAAACTGTCTAATGAAATTAAATTATCCAAAGGTTCACCTTGACCATGACAAGGTATTTGTCTCATTCTACATTAATCAAAAACGTTACAGGTTATACAATGGGAAAAGAATTGGAAGTGCTACAAGTCCAAATAGCTATCCTGTAGACCAAAGATTTAGTATTGGTAATCTGCTAGCCGCTGAGGTTTATAAATATCTAACTGAAGGTGGTGTATTAAAGAAATACCAATCAGATGCTGTCATTACAGGTATACAATCTGATAGGGAATTCTTGACTAAGGCCTTAAATTATAAGCTAAAGGGTGACTACTCTATAAAATATATTAAAATGTTACAATTTGTTTACAGAGCATTACTTCTTGAAATGAAAGGAAAGGTTCTTGAATCATTTCATGTTTCAAACGTACTTTCAAAATATTCCTCTGGAGTATCTCACAATACCATTAG
>Ga0307995_1000741_pt1 | contig 21488 bp, 17 predicted proteins | sample EllFjometagen262_FD_203132 | JGI IMG/M metagenome (GOLD analysis project Ga0307995, IMG submission 203132) | Marine microbial communities from Ellis Fjord, Antarctic Ocean - #262 | ecosystem: Environmental > Aquatic > Marine > Unclassified | place: Southern Ocean | collected 2014-11-02 | reverse complement strand
TTTCATCTAAATGTTTAGGTAGTACATAAACTTTGTTTTCATATTTATCAGAATTATTCCATAATTCAATCTGTGCTATTACTTGATTTGTAAAAGATGCACTCATAACAAAACTTGGGTGTCCAGTTGCGCAGCCAAGGTTAACTAGCCTACCTTCTGCTAACAATATAATTCTTTTTTTACTTGGCAGTTCTATTTCGTGAACTTGAGGTTTGATTTCATCCCATTTGTAATTTTTTAATGCCTCTACTTGAATTTCATTATCAAAATGCCCAATGTTACAAAGAATCGCTCTGTCTTTCATATCTCTCATGTGGTCTGCTGTAACAATATCTTTGTTTCCTGTGGCTGTAACAACAATGTCGGCTCTCTTAATTGCTTCATCCATTAAAACAACTTCGTAACCCTCCATGGAAGCCTGGAGTGCGCAGATAGGGTCAACTTCTGTAACCATTACTCTTGCACCTGCTTGCCTCAAGGATGCTGCACTTCCTTTTCCAACATCTCCAAACCCAGCTACAATCGCTACTTTACCTGACATCATTACATCAGTTGCTCTTTTTATTCCATCTACTAAACTTTCACGACATCCGTACAAATTATCAAATTTAGATTTTGTAACTGAATCATTAACGTTGATTGCTGGTATCATTAAAGATCCGTCTTTTTCCATTTTGTTTAATGCTTTAATTCCTGTTGTTGTTTCCTCTGAAACGCCTTTTATTTCTTTTAATAAATCTTTATAATCGTTATGCATCATTGCGGTTAAGTCTCCGCCATCGTCTAGTAGCATATTTGCTTTCCAATCTTTTTTTCCTTCGATCGTTTGCCTTATGCACCATATGGCTTCTTCTTCAGTTTCACCTTTCCAGGCAAAAACAGGTGTTCCCGCTTTAGCTATTGCCGCTGCCGCATGATCTTGAGTTGAAAATATATTGCATGATGACCACCTCACTTCGGCACCTAGATCAACAAGTGTTTCAATTAGAACAGCAGTTTGAATTGTCATGTGTAGGCAGCCTAAAATTTTTGCTCCCTTAAGAGGAAATTTATTTTTGTATTCACCTCTTAATGCCATTAAACCTGGCATTTCTGTTTCAGCTAGGGAAATTTCTTTTCTACCAAAATCAGCTAGGTTAATGTCTTTAACTTTATAATCACTCATAATCAGCCGGTGTTTTAACAATATAATTTCTTCTTAGCAAGCAACAATCTTAATTGTATTTGGGTAATAGAACTTCTATTTGAGCACCTTTTTTATCTTTTCTATTCATTGCTTTAATTTTACCTTTGTGAAGTTCTATTATGTTTTTTACTATATTAAGACCTAAACCAGAGTGTTCGCCGAAGTTATTTGGTCTATTACTGTAAAATCTTTTGAAAATATTATCTATATTTTTTTCTTTAAAACCTGGGCCTTCATCTTTAAATGTTATCAAAAATTCTTTTTGAATTTCTTCCACCTCAACTGATATTTTATCATTATTTTGACCAAATGAAATTGCATTATCTAGAAGATTCGCAATGACTTGTTCTATTCGACTTTCTATTCCTAATATGTAAAAAAGTTTTTTCTGATGTTGTCTATTAATAATTTCAATTTTTATTTTTTTACTTATACTTATTGTATTTTGTTTATAATCTTCAGCTACGTTTCGAATAATTTTATCTATATCTATTTTAGACATTTTTTCTCTAGACAAAGAAGCTTCGTCTTTAAGCATCTGAGTATAGTCAGTGATAAGCCTCTCAATTCTCTCAACATCATGATTAATGATACTCAATAGTTTTTCATGGTCATTTTGTTTTGTTGTTTTATCTAATAATTCAGACGCACCTTTTAAAGATGCTAATGGATTTCTAATTTCATGTGCTAAATCAGTGGAAAACGTTTCAGCTCGATTAGTTCTTTTTTGAAGATCAAGTGTCATTTCGTGTATTGATTGCGTTAAGGTTCCAACCTCGTCTTTTCTAATAAAAAAATTATCAATATTAACTGCTTTACTAGACTTTGTTTTAATTGACTCTGTATATCTAACTAAAAAACTAATTGGTTTTAAAATATACTTATTTAAAAAAACAGAAAAAATTAAAATAACTAAAGCAATAGCTAGAACAGTTCTTATAATAAAATTTTTTCTTTCTTTGACTGCTACTATTATTTCATTAGCCTGCTCACTTACTATAATATAGCCAACTACTTTTTCTTCAATTAAAACCTTATTAAGAGTACGAACAAAAAAATCATTTTTAATTTTATTTTCAATAATTAAAGGATCGTCTTTTAACTTGTTTAAAATTATATCTTTAACTTCTTTATAATATTCTAAAGAATTAATTTTTTTTTCATCTTCTGAGTTCTTGCTATCAATAATATTTAAATTATTTATTTCTTGCTCAATAACAACTTCTGATCTTGAAAATACATTTTGATCAATATCCAACATATCTGTGTCACCAATTAAATTTCCAGTTAAATTAAAAAATTGAACTCTATCTAAGCTTTGAAATAAAAATCTTGCTGATAATAGAAATGAGCTTATACTTTTTTCATTAAAATCTATTTTTAGTCGTTGTAAGTGATCTGTGGTATTTTTTATGACAATTAAATGATTTGCTGACTTGTTGTTTACTAAATTTGGCTGAATTGCTTTAAGATAAACAAACGTAAAAAGACCTAATATAGAAAATACTAATAGATTAAATAGTAAAAATTTTCGTAATATAGATGGTGATTTTTTTTGGTTCATTAACTAACATTCCATCTATACCCGCTTCCATATCGTGTTTCAATTGCTGAGAACTTATCATCTACCTTTTTAAACTTTTTTCTTATACGCTTAATATGACTATCAATAGTTCTGTCTTCAATTTCTGTATTTTCTTTGTAGGCTATCTCCATTAAATGAGCTCTTTCCTTTATTACGCCTGGTCTTTTTGCAAGCTCTTTAACTATTAAAAATTCAGTAGTTGTTAATTTATCTGGTAAAGCTTTTTCATTCCACTCACATTCTAGTTGAGCAGGATCTAGTTTTAATTTTCCATGACTTATAATATTTTTAGTATCATCGACTACGCCTGCTTTCTTTCTAAGTTGAACTCTTATTCTTTCAATTAGGACCTTTATGGAAAATCCTCCAGATTTTTTAACAAAATCATCAGCTCCCAGCTTGAGGCCTAGTAATTCATCAACTTCATCGTCTTTAGATGTCAAAAAGATAATAGGTATGGACATTTTTTTTCTTAGACGCGTTAAAAGTTCTTCTCCATCCATTCTTGGCATTTTGATGTCGATGACTGCTAGATCAGGTGGGTTTCTGGACAATCCGTTTAAAGCTGTTTCTCCATCAATATAAGTTTGAACTTTGTAGCCTTCTCTTTCTAGGGCAATACTAATGCCTGTTAAAAGATTTCTATCATCATCTACAAGTGCAATTGTTTGAGCCATATAATAATTTAATTTTTTATAATCAAATTGTCAAAATTTAGGCATTATTAAATCTAATTAATGTGCTTCACCCCAATTAAGTCCTGAATTAATACTAACATTTAACGGTATAGAAAACATATGATAATCTGAAGATGAGACAGATGTCATTGCGTCTTTTACTATTTTTTGGACATAATCTTTATCTTTTTTAGAACATTCAAAAATAAGTTCGTCATGAATTTGTAAAAGCATTTTTGCTTTAAATTTTTTATCATTTTCAACTAATTGGTCTAACTTGATCATTGCTAGCCTAATGATGTCAGCTGCAGATCCTTGTATAGGAGCGTTTATAGCGGCTCTTTCTTGAAAGCTTCGAACGCTAAAATTTTTGTCGTTAATGCCCCTGAAATGAATCCTTCTTCCGAAAATATTATTTACATAGCCTTTAGTTCTGCAAGATTTTATTGTTGTATTCATGTAATCTTTTATTTCGGGAAATTTTCTAAAATATGCATTGATAAAATCTAACGCTTCATGATTTGAAACAGAAATTTGTTTTGCTAGTCCGTATTGTGTTATTCCATAAATAATTCCAAAATTTATAGCTTTTGCCTTTCTTCTTAAACCTTCGTCAACTTTATTTATTGAAACGTTAAAAACTTGGCTTGCTGTTAGGTTGTGAATATCTTCTTCATTTTTAAATGCTTTTTTTAATGCTTTTACATCTGCTATATCGGCAAGTATCCTCATTTCAATTTGATTGTAATCAGCAGAAACTAAGATATTTCCTTTATCTGCAACAAAAGCTTTTCTAATTTCTCTTCCATCTTCTGACTTGATTGGAATATTCTGCAGATTAGGGTCGCTCGAAGCTAGTCTTCCCGTGTTAGTGGCTGCTAATAAAAATGATGTATGCACTCTTTTAGTCTTAAGACTTATATGTTCTTGTAAAGCGTCAGTATATGTATTTTTGAGTTTTGAAACTTGTCTCCATTCCAAAACTAGATTTGGAAATTTATGCCCTGTAAATGCCAAGTCCTCTAGAACATTTGCATTAGTAGCTAGACTACCTTTTTTTGTTTTCTTTAGTTTTGCAATCTTTAGTTCATTGTATATGATTTCACCAAGTTGCTTGGGTGAACCAATATTAAAATTTCTTCCCGCTATGATATATATATCTTTTTCTATTTTTTTTAGCTTCTTTTCAAATTTAGAAGATAATTTTTTTAGATAACTTGCATCTACTTTTATTCCGTTAAACTCTAATTTTGATAACAACTTTACCATTGGTTTTTCAAAGTTTTCATAAATTTTATTTAATTTTTCTTCATTCAATCTTTCACTTAAATTTTCATACAGTCTTAAAGTTACATCCGCATCCTCTGCGGCATATTCTGTTGCTTTATTGAGTTCTATGTCTGAAAAATTTAATTTTTTTTTTCCTGTTCCTACTAATTCTTTAAAAGATATTGTCTTATGTCCTAAGTGGATTTCTGACAATATATCCATATTATGACGATTTATTCCGGCATCTAATGTATAGGAAATTAGCATTGTATCTTCGATAGAATTAATCTCTATCCCATTTTGTTTTAGGACAATAAAATCAAATTTTATATTTTGTCCAACTTTTTTAATACTTGGGTCTTCTAAAAGAGATTTAATTTTTTTTAAAACTATTTCTTTTTTTAACCCTTTTTCTTTATGAGCTAAAGGAATGTAGCAAGCTTTATTAGGTGCGTAACTAAATGAAATTCCAACTAGATTTGTTTCTAAGGGGTTTAGGGAAGATGTTTCGGTGTCTACCGCAATTACTGTTTTTTCTTCTAATATTTTTATCCATTTATCCAAATTTTTTTCATCTAAAATACAATCATAGCTTTTTGTGTTTATATTTTTTTCAGTTTTTTTTTTTATTTGATTGGATCCATTTGAACTCGTAACCTGTGTCTCACCATAAAAACTAATGGCCTGACTGAGAAGCCTATTGAATTCCATTTCTCTTAAAAATTTGAAAAGTTTTTCTCTGTCTACATTTCTCATAATGAAATCTTCAGGATTTTCTTGTACTGGTACGTCTTCTTTTAATGTAACTAATTTTTTGCTAAGTATTGCTTTATCTCTGTTCATTAAAAGAGTTTCTCTTCTCTTGTTTTGAGGTATTTCTTCGATATTTTTTAGCAAAATATCGAGAGTTTTATATTTATTAATAAGTTCAGCAGCTGTTTTTACTCCAATTCCAGGAACGCCAGGTATATTGTCCGACGAATCTCCTGCTAAAGACTGAACATCAATTACCTGATTAGGTTTTACACCAAACTTTTCAAATACTTCGTTTTCTCCTAAAACTTTATTCTTCATTGGATCGTATAATCTTATTTTATCAGAGACTAATTGCATTAAGTCTTTGTCTGAAGAAATTACAGTTACTTTAGCTCCAGCATCTACAATTTGTTTTGCGTACGTTGCTATAAGATCATCCGCCTCATAATTAATTAGTTCTATTGATGGTAAGCTAAATGCTTTTACGGCTTTTCTTATATACTCGAATTGAGGCGCCAGATCCTCAGGTGTTTCAGAGCGATTGGCTTTATACTCAGTATAAATATCATTCCTAAAATTTTTTTTAGCTGAGTCAAAAATCACAGCAAAGTGCGTTGGCTTGTGAATTGAATCATCAGATCTAGAATCTTCTAATAATTTAAAAAGCATAGAACAAAAACCACTGACAGCCCCTGTTGGCAATCCATCACTTTTTCTTGAAAGTGGAGGTAGAGCATAATAAGCTCTGAAGATATATCCAGACCCATCAATCAAATAAAAATGATCGGTTTTTTTTAATGTTGTCATATATTTAATATATAATACCTTATTTATTTCGTGATATAATTAAATAAACTATGAACAAAATTGCTTTAGGTGTTGAGGGGTTAACTAAAATTTATTCGAAAAACAAATCGGACAACTCTCAAGAAAAAGCGCTTAACAATCTAAGCTTTGAGGTTAAGCAAGGCGAGATATTCGGCCTATTGGGGCCAAATGGTGCTGGCAAAACTACTTTTTTGAGTATACTCGCTGGTACAGTCATCAAGACAGGAGGAAAAGTAAATGTCTGGGGCTTTGATCTGGATTTAAACCCAAGGCAAGTAAGAGCTTCGATTGGAATAGTTCCACAGGAAATTAATCTAGATGCATTTTTTAGTCCTAGAAAATTATTAGAATTGCAGGCAGGTTTATATGGAGTTCCCAAAAAAAATAGAATTACTGATATTATCCTCAAAATGGTTGCCTTAGAAAAACAAGCAGATTCATATTCAAGAAGTTTATCTGGAGGAATGAAAAGAAGACTGTTGATAGCAAAAGCGATGGTGCATCAACCGCCAATCCTTGTTTTGGATGAGCCGACGGCAGGTGTTGATGTTGAGTTAAGAAAAAACCTTTGGGAAAATGTCAGGGCTTTAAACAAAGAAGGGGTGACAATTATTTTGACTACTCATTACCTCTTTGAAGCACAAGAAATGTGTGATCGTATAGCAATTATTGATAAGGGAAATCTAGTTGCCTTAGACACAACTCAAAAATTGTTAGATAGTATTCAAACTAAAAAAATTACTTTTAAAACCTCACAAATACATAATGTAAAAAATTTAGTTTTATCGGGTGTTAAATTCAGCTCTAAAAATAATAATACAATAACAGCTACATATGAAAAAAACTCTTTCAAATTTGATGATATAACAAATGTTTTGAAAGAAAAAAATATTGAGATTTTCGATATAGCTACAGAAGATGGTGATTTAGAAGATGTATTTGTTCAACTAACAAATAACTAGATTTTAGTCAAAAAAAAAGTAAGTATATGGATATGGAATTAATTAAAGAAATCAAACAATCTAGAATATTAAGAAACGTATTTGTTGCATTAATGGGTACAGTTCTTTTAGCAATTTCATCAAAAGTAAAAATTCCTTTTTACCCAGTGCCAATGACAATGCAAACTTTAGTAATTCTATTTTTGGGGGTAGCTCTTGGATGGAAGTTAGGAATTGCAACGGTTGCTCTTTACTTGTTTGAAGGAATTATTGGTTTACCTGTTTTTTCGGGCTCACCAGAAAAAGGGATTGGGATAGTTTATTTTACAGGTCCAACAATGGGTTATTTAATTGGATTTCTTTTTACAGTTTATTTTGCAGGGTCTTTTAATTTTACTAAAAATTTATTAATAAGATTTTTACAACTCTCATTTTCGGTAAGCTTTATTTATATTTTAGGAGTTTTGTGGCTAGGAACTTTAATTGGATGGGAAAAACCTTTGTTTCAATTAGGTGTTCAGCCATTTTTACTAGCTGAACTTTTCAAGGTTCTGATAGTTTTAATTAGTTTGCCGAAGCTAAAAAAACTTAATCAATATCTACAATAATTATCTGGGCGAACGTTTTGAAAGAATACGTTGTAGTGTTCTTCTGTGCATTTTAAGCCTTCTTGCAGTCTCCGAGACATTTCTATTGCATAGTTCAAACACTCGATGAATATGCTCCCACTTAACCCTGTCAGCTGACATTGGATTTTCAGGTGGTTTAGCTTTTGACTCAGGTGAGGCTAATAAGGCAGCCTCTACATCATCTGCGTCTACAGGTTTAGCAATATAATCTATAGCTCCAGCTTTAACAGCCGCTACTGCCGTAGGAAGATTCCCGTATCCCGTTAACATGACAATTCTGCTTTCTTTTTTAGATTTGTGTAAAGCTTTTACTACTTCTAAGCCGCTACCATCCTCGAGTCTAAGATCAACTACCGCAAAATTAGTTGGCGTTTTATTGGCTATTCTGAGCCCTTCCTCAACACTTTTAGCCTCTGTGACTTGGAATCCTTTTTTATCCATCGCTCTTGCCAATCTACTTCTAAACGGTTCGTCGTCATCAAGTATCAAGAGTGATTTATCTTCAAAATCTGAAATTTTTAATGCGGTCGGAGCTGGAGTTGTATTTCTCATTCTCTAACTTATATAGTGATGAACTGAAAATTATCAACTAAAATTATTGTATTATTTCCTTTACATTAATTTAAAAAACACTAAATAACATTTTATTAGGTTTTTTTATAAAATTTTTTAAAAACCTGTTGTGTAAACATAAAAAGGAACACATGAGATGCGAAAATTTACGGATGTTAACGAACTAGTCAATACGTTAAAGCCAGATTATCCGGTGTATTGCATACGTCCAGATTCTATAAAAAAGTCAACTCAGTTTTTTAAAAATAATTTTCCTGGAAAAGTATTATACGCAGTAAAAACTAATCCTAATAAAGAAGTTTTAAAATATATTATTGCTAATGGAATAAAAAATTTTGATGCAGCTTCTATAAATGAAATCCAATTAATAAGAGATTTGAAACCTGATGCACACATTTATTTTATGCACACAGTAAAGAGTAGAAATGATATTTCAGAAGCTTACCATGATTTGGGTGTTAAAGATTTTGCCCTGGATACTAAAGATGAATTAATAAAAATTCTTGAAGCAACTAATCATGCAAAAGATTTAACTCTTTATATAAGAATTTCTATTTCTAATGAACATGCTGAAATTGATTTGTCTAGAAAATTTGGAGCACATTCTAGCGAGGCACTGGGATTGGTAAGGCTGTGTAAAGAGCATGCAAATAAAATTGGAATTAGTTTCCATGTAGGTTCTCAATGTATGCATAAAATTTCTTTTGCTAAAGCAATTAGTGAAGTTGGAAATATAATAAAAAAAACTAAAATTACACCTGATATTATAAATGTTGGTGGTGGGTTTCCCTCTATCTATCCAGACTTAAATCCTGAACCTATCGAAAACTATCTGAATGAAATAAAGGATTCTATTGCAAAACTTAATTTACCAATCGTACCAAAGTTAATTTGTGAACCTGGAAGAGCAATAGTAGCTGAAAGTGGCTCAACTATAGTAAAAGTTAACCTTAGAAAAAAACACAAACTTTATATTAACGACGGAACATACGGTACTTTATTTGATGCCGGTGTTCCTAATTTCATTTTACCATCTAGAATGATTTTAAATGGAAGAATTCAATCCAAAAAGTTAACTGCGTTTAACTTTTTTGGGCCTACTTGTGATAGCATGGATTTTATGAAGGGACCCTTTATGCTGCCTAATAATATTAAAGAAGGTGATTATATCGAGTTAGGACAGCTAGGTGCTTACGGATTAACTTTTAGAACTAAATTTAATGGCTTTTACTCTGATGAAATATTTGAAACAGCAGATCAGCCAATTATGAGTTTGTATGACACTTCAAGTAAAGTTAAATACTTGGTTGCTTAATGGATAGAAAAAATAATCCTAATAATATAGGGCATAATAAAAAATCTCTTCTTTGTAATCCTGTAGAGCATATTGATATTAAATCATTCGATGCTAGAAAAATCATTGATGGAATGGGGAAAATGTCATTCACGTCTAGGGACACAGCTAGAGCTGCTGGTATTTACAATGAAATGCTGGCTGACAAAGATTGCTCAATTTTCTTAACTTTAGCTGGATCTACCTCTGCGGGCGGATGTATGGATTTATACGCAGATCTAGTAAAAAATAACATGATTGATGCTATTGTTGCTACTGGCGCTTCTATAATTGATATGGATTTTTTTGAAGCTCTAGGATTCAAGCACTATCAAGGTTCCCAGTTCCAAGATGATACTGTTCTAAGAAATAACTATATTGATAGGATTTACGATACCTACATTGATGAGGAGGAGCTTCAGGCATGTGATAAAGCCATATGTGAAATAGCTAATACCTTAGAACCACGATCCTACACATCTAGAGAGTTTATTAAAGAACTTGGCAAGTACTTAAAAAATAATGGAAAAAAGAAAGGTTCATTAATTGAAGCTGCTTATGACAACGATGTTCCAATTTTTTGTCCGGCTTTTACGGACAGTTCAGCAGGTTTTGGGTTGGTAATGCATCAAGAGCAAAATCCAAAAAAACATATAACTATAGACTCTATTCGTGAGTTTAGAGAGTTAACTGAAATTAAACTACAATCTAAACAATCTGGTTTATTTATGATTGGAGGTGGTGTTCCAAAAAATTTTGTTCAAGATACTGTTGTGTGTGCGGAGTTATTGGGAAAAAAAGTAGATATGCATAAATATGCTATTCAGATTACTGTTGCTGATACTCGTGACGGGGCCTGCAGTAGTTCCACATTAAAAGAGGCAAGTTCATGGGGTAAAGTTGATGTAACAAAAGAACAGATGGTATTTGCTGAAGCAACAAGCGTATTACCTTTAATTGCAAGTGATGCATATCATCGTGAACATTGGAAAAATAGAGATAAAAAAAATTTTTCAAAAATATTTAAATAAAATTATTTAATAATGAAATATCTTTCGAATAAAAAAGGATTTTTAGGGATTGATAATAAAATCAATTTTAAAGAGAAAGTTGTTGTTGTTCCTTTTGGACTTGAAAAAACAGTTAGCTACGGTGGTGGTACCAGAAATGGACCTAAAGAAATAATTAAAGCCTCTCATCAAGTAGAGCTATATGATGAGGAGTTACATTGCGAGCCGTATAAAAAGATCGGAATTAAAACGTTAAAGCCATTCAAGATTGATAAAGACATTAGAAAAGCTCTAAAAAAAATGTCAGGTATAAACGAGGAAATTTTGAACAAAAAACTTTTCCCTATTACTTTTGGTGGGGAACACTCGATTACTCCTGGATGTATTGTCCCATTTGTAAAAAAACATAAAAAAATTTGCTTATTACACTTTGATGCGCATGCAGATTTAAGAGAAAGTTATAACGGTGAAAAATTTTCACATGCATCAGCTATCAAAAGATGTCTAGATTATAAAAATGTTTCTATTATTTCTTTTGGTATTAGAAATATTTCTGAAAGTGAAATACCTTTTTTAAAAAAAAATAAAGCAAGAATTAATATTTTTTGGGCTAAAGACAAATTAAAGTGGGACTTAAAGAAATTCAAAAAAATGATAAAAAACAAAACTGTTTACCTGACGTTTGATGTTGATGGTTTAGATTCAAGCATTATGCCAGCAACAGGAACTCCTGAACCAGGCGGACTACTATGGGATGAAACTTTAAATATTATTAAAATTGCTGCAAAAAATTCAAATATTGTTGGTGCTGATATTAATGAATTATCCCCAATTAAAGGTTTTAACTCTTATAATTTTTTAGTAGCAAAATTGGCCTATAAAATTCTTTCTTATACTTTTGAATTTAAACGATAGTGTGAATTTTGGTGCTGTTCGTTACATAACTTAACAAGAACCTACATTAAATTAATTTTTAATATCCAGTACATTCCATGACACCTTAACTGAAGCACCTTTTAAATTTCCCTTGTTAAAAAAAATTAATCGAGCTTTTTTTCTTTCTAAAAGTGTTTTCCCCAAAAAGATACCCAATCCTAGACCAGCTTTACTGTTTATTTTTTTTGATTTTGATTTTAAATATGGTTCACCAATGAGATTGATAACATCTTCTGCAAAACCCGGCCCATCGTCATCTATTAATAACGTAAGAGTTTTGTCATCACTTGTTAACTCTATGTTTATTTTTTCATCTGCGAATTTAATAGCATTGCCAATAAAATTTCTTAACCCATAGACAATTTCCGGTGATCTTTTAATGTTTATCTTATTTCTATCATTATCATTCAATAAAGTAATTTTCTTATCAGAGTTTTCCGCAAAAGAAATAATAATTTCTTCTAATAAATCTTCGACTTTTATTAAATTAATAAATTGATCGTCACTAATTTCTTTTTTTGAAATTTGTTTTAAAATTTCACTACATCTTTTAGCTTGGCTTATTAATAAATCTAAGTCTTTTGAGTATGTTGACTTATCTCCAATTTCTTTTTTAAGTTCCTTTGCAACTACCGAAATAGTTGCAAGTGGCGTGCCTAGAGAATGAGCTGCAGCTGCTGCTTGTCCTCCTAGTGATTCTAACTCATATTCTTTTGCCATTACTTGTTGAAGTTTATCAAGTGCTTCGGATCTTTTTTTTGTTTCACCCGAAAACTTTATTCCAAAATAACCTAAAAAAACTAAACCAATAATTATAGAAACTAAAGCTCCAGCTACATAATATTCTGGAAAATTAAAATTATGAATGCCAAATCCTGGAAGTATTTCGTGATATTCTTTTAGAAAAAAAAGTAAACCTATGGTCAAGGTTCCAAGAATTATTGTTGTTCCCATGCTTAGAAATGTTGATGAGACTATAGTGGGAATAATTATAAGTAATGAGAATGGATTAAAAATTCCTCCTGTTAAGTAAAGCAAAACACTTAATTGCAACAAGTCATAGATAAGAAACAAAGCTGAGTTTAAGTCTCTTAACTGATTTGTTTTAATTTTAAATTGAAGAACTATGTTTGTTATAAAACCTATTGAAATAATGATATGTGTTTCAACAATGGGTAGATCTAGCTTTAAAAAAAAATAGACAAAGTTGATTGCAATTATCTGACCAATGATAGCAATCCATCTTAAATTTACTAAGGTTTTTTTATCTAAGTGGAGATTTTCTTCTAGTCTGAATAGAGTAGAAAGATTCATTTTAAATCTAAATATCTAGATTAGTTACTTCTAGAGCATTACTAGTAATAAATTCTTTTCTAGGAGCAACATCATCTCCCATTAAAATATCAATAATTTTTTGATCTTCTTTAGATTTTTCTTTTGTTTCCTTAGAATACTGTACTCGCAATAAAGTTCTGTTTTCAGGATTTAAAGTAGTCTGCCAAAGTTCTTCGGGATTCATTTCTCCTAAACCCTTGAATCTTTGAATTGATAATTTTTGTCTTTGCTCTTCCATAAATTTATTAAACTCCAAAGATCCTTTTTTCATTTTACTTCCAGTCTTATCGGATATTTTTATAATGTACTCTTCTAAGCTTTTTTCATCTTTTATATAAGCACTCTTTGTTCCTTTTGTTACTTTAAACAATGGTGGTTGAGCCAAGTATAAATGACCATTTTCTATTAGTTTATTAAATGGAAAGTTGTTAAAAAAAGTAAGTAGTAGTGTTCTTATATGTGATCCGTCTACGTCCGCATCGGTCATAATAATAATTTTATCATATCTTAAATTTTCTACATTAAAATCTTTGGAGCCAGTTCCTAGTGCATTAATTAAGGTTACAACTTCATTAGATGACATCATTTTTGCAAGCGCTTTTGTTGCATAGTCATTGCTAATTCCGTTAGGTTTAATTTTATTGTTTACATAAGTATTTAGTATTTTTCCTCTTAAAGGCAAAACTGCTTGATACTTTCTTGATCTTCCTTGTTTAGCAGAACCTCCCGCTGAATCTCCCTCAACTATGTAAAGTTCTGTACCTTCTCTTTTTGAAATTTGACAATCAGCAAGCTTACCTGGTAAGCCAGATAATTCGAAAGTACCTTTTCTTCTAACGCTGTCTCGTGCTTTTCTGGCTACATCTCTTGCAATTGCAGCTTGTAAAATTTTTTCTAAAATATTTTTAGTAACAGACGGATTTTGGTCAAACCATGTGGCAACTCTTTCATTGATTACACTCTCTACTATTAACCTTACTTCAGAAGAAACTAGTTTGTCTTTAGTTTGAGAGGAAAATTTTGGATCAGGCATCTTAATAGATAACACTGCTACTAAGCCTTCTTTGATATCATCCCCTGAAATAGTTACTTTGTTTTTTTTACCTAAATTTTTGTCATTTGCATATTTGTTAATTACTCTTGTTAGAGCACTTCTAAAACCAAGAAGATGTGTCCCACCATCTTTTTGATGAATATTGTTCGTAAATGCTAAAACATCTTCTGAATATCCAGCATTCCATTCAAAAGAACATTCAACTACAACTTTATTTTTTTCCGCAGTTACAAATATTGGCTTTTTAAAAATTGCAATTTCATTTTTATTAATTAATTGAGGTTTTTTTTGATTAATATATTTGACAAATTCTACAATTCCTCCTTCGTATTTATTTATATATTCTTTAGGTTTTGCTGTGGTGATATCGGCTAGAATAATACTTATACCTTTATTCAAAAAAGCAAGTTCTCGCATTCTTTTTTGTAAAATTGTAGAGCTAAATTTTGTTGAAGTAAAAATTTCTTTTGATGGCAAAAAAGTTATTTTTGTTCCTTTTTTTTTAGTTTTTCCTATTTCTTTTAATGGTTTTACTGAATTACCATTATTAAAAGCTATTAAGTATTCCCTGCCGTCTCGAAAGATGTTTAATTCTAATCTTTCAGAAAGAGCGTTGACAACTGAAACACCAACACCGTGTAAGCCACCTGAAACTTTATAAGAATCATGATCAAATTTACCACCAGCATGTAATTGGGTCATGATTACTTCGGCTGCTGACATTTTTTCTCCTTTATGCATATCAACAGGAATCCCACGACCATCATCTTCTACTGTGATGGAGTTGTCTTTGTTCATGCTAACTGAAATATTTTGGCAATGTCCAGCTAACGCCTCATCTATAGCATTATCTACAACTTCGAAGACCATATGATGCAGACCCGAACCATCATCTGTGTCCCCAATATACATACCTGGTCTTTTTCTAACAGCATCAAGCCCCTTTAAGACTTTTATGGAGTCAGCACTGTAAGATTGTGTAGGTATTTTTTCTAAATTTTTTGACATTTGTAATAGGCTTAAAGATAAAACTTTATATCATTTTTTTGTGTTTATAAGAAATGGACATAAGCTAAGAGCTTAAATTAGTCAATGCTATTAGCATTTTTAGAGCAAATATTAAAAAAATGAAGTGAAATTAGTTAATTAGATTTTCATGGGCATTACAACGTAATAACTATTTTTATCTGACATATCTTCAACTAAAACTGGAGAAATAGCGTCTTTTAGATTAATTCTTAGATTTTTATCCTCAACCTCTGAGGCAATATCAACTAAGTATTTTGAATTGAAACTAACTGTCATTTCTTCAGCGGTAAAATTTGATTTAACAACTTCGTTTCCTTCTCCAGAGTTTGTGCTGTTAACTGAAAATTTAATATTATCTTTTCCCAAAATTAATTTTACTCCTTCTTTACGGTCCAATGAAACTGTAATAACTCTTTCTATAGCTTGTACAAAATCTGAAGAACTAACTGTTAGTGTTTTGTCATTTCCTACTGGAACTACTTTTCGATAATCAGGAAATTTACCATCTATTACTTTGGAAATTAATCTTGTTTTTCCAATTTTAAATTGAATTTTAGTATCACTTGTCTGAATAAGAACTTTCTCGTTTGTATCCGCCAACAAATTACACAACTGAAAAACTGTTTTTTTAGGAAGAATTAAAGAGTGAAATTTTTTTCCTGATTCAATTTCGATACTACTAGAGGAAAGTCTATGGCTATCAGTTGCAACGCCTGTTAAATATGTTCTATTCTGAGATTCTGTAGTATGGAGATATATTCCATTTAAATAATGTCTAGTATCGTCATTTGAAATTGAAATTTTTGTTTTATTTAGCAGTGTAAGAAACTTAGATCTATTAAATGAAATTTCATTTTCTTCAAAATCATCTGCAAAGTTAGGGAAGTTGTCGGTTGGTAAACAAAGTAAATTAAAATCGGAATTATCTGTTATTAAACTTAATTTATTTTCACTTTTCAAATCGAATTTTATTTCTGAGTTGCCTGAAATTTTTCTTAGTATGTCGTATAAAATTGTTGCCGATGTTGTAGTTGTTCCATCTTTTTCAATTTTAATTTCACTAATTTCATCGTAAAATACTAAATCTAAATCTGTTGCTATTATTGATAATTTACCATTTTTAACATCTAATAAAACGTTAGATAGAATTGGTAGTGTATTTTTTTTTTCTATAATACCTTGAGCTAAAGTAAGTGATTTTAATAATGTATCTCTTTTAATTACAAACTGCATCGGTTCTACTCTTCTAGTAATAAGCTACGAAGCTGATCAATGTTTTTTTTCATTTCATCATCTTTTTCTGAAAGTCTTGTTATTGTTTTGACGGCATGAATAACAGTGGTGTGATCTCTATTAGCAAAACGTCTTCCTATCTCAGGTAGAGATCTGGTAGTCATTTTCTTTGCAAGGAACATTGCTATTTGTCTGGGTCTAGCTAATGGCCTAGATCTTCTCTGCGATAACATTTCAGCTAAAGGAATATTAAAGAAATTTGAAACAGTATTTTGTATCTTATCTACTGTAATAATTTTTGCTTGATTAAATACGTCTTTAAGAATGTTTTTACAATCATTGATGGTCAGTGTTTTTTTATGAATTTTACTGAATGTAACTACTCTATTTAAAACGCCTATTAACTCCCTAATATTGGTTTTACTTTCGGTGGCTATAAAATTGATTACTTCTTCGCTAATATTGCTATTTTCTTTAAACTGACTTTGAATATCTTCTAGTCTTTTTTTTATTATTTTAATTTTTAGGTCCAAATCAGGTGTGTCTATATCAACAACTAATCCACCTGCTAACCTAGATTTAATCCTTTCTTGCACTCTATCGAGCTTCATAGGCGCACGATCAGCAGAAATAATTATCTGCGAGCTTTTGTCTATCAGACTATTGAAAGTATGAAAAAATTCTTCCTGTAAACCCTCTTTTCCTCTAATAAACTGAATATCATCAATGATAAACACGGATGATTTTCTAAAAAAATCTTTAAAATTAACCATGTCATTTTTCTTAATTGATTTAATAAAATGGTACATAAATCTTTCCGCAGAAATAAACATAACATTAGTTTTTTTTTCCAATTCGAGACCTATAGCATTTAACAGATGTGTTTTTCCCAAACCTACGCCACCGTATATGTAAAGAGGGTTGTATCTAGAGATTTGTTCACAAACTTTTTTCGCAGAGGATAGTGTTATTTCATTGCTAGAGCCAGATACGAAATTATCAAAATTTAAATTTGGATTTAGTCTGTTATAATTTAATATTGAATCTTTTATTTCTGCAACTTTATTAATGTCATCTATTTTAAAAACATCATTAGTATTAATTTTATGTTCTTCTGATATTTTAAACTCAACTCTGTTGATGCTACTTTTAAAAGTTTTTATTTGAGACAAAATTTTATCTAGATATCTCGAAACTATCCAGTCTCTAAAAAATCTAGTCGGTACACTTAGAACGAGATAATCATTGTATTCCTTTAATAGAGAAATGTTTTTAAGCCAACTTGTGTATACCTCGGTTCCAAAATTTTTTTCAAATGAACTCTGAACGTTTTCCCAAACTATTATTTTTTCTTCTTCATTTAAAAAGAATTCTTGATTTTTTATAGATTTTTTTTCCATTTTTTTTGAAATCTCTTCTATTTTTTAATAAATATATTTGCAACAAATATTTTTATAATTTTAAAAATAAATTGATTCAGGTTGTATTTAAATAATTAAAAAATAATTGTTACTTTTCTTTACCTAAAAGTTTTAAGACTATATGTAGCTTGAGTTTTTCTAAATGTAGTTGGTAAAGGTAAAGAATAATCTCTCAAGTTGAACAACTTAAAATTGTTACACTTAAAAGTTTAGTTATATTTTTTTTGAAATTTTTGAAATTTTTCTTGACGCTGTTTTCTTATTTATTGTTCCAGACTTTGTCGCTTTCATTAAAATAGACTGAAAAGAGGCGAAATAGCTTTTAATTTTATCTTTTTCACCTTTTTTAATTAGATCATCCATCTTCTTGATAGCGGCTCTGTACTTGCTTTTTCTAAGTCTATTTACAGCTGTCTGTTTAGTTACTCTTCTGACTCTTCTTATTGCTGAGGCTGTATTTGGCATAATTTTAACGTGTATATCTCCTTAAAAGATGAGGGTCAACTTCAATTATTTTTGACATTTTGGACAGAAAAATGATGAACGATTGGATGTATACACTTTTTTTATAATTCCTAAACAATTTGACCTATTACAGCTCATTTTTTCTCTACCATAAACATTAAATTTTTGTTGAAAATTTCCACCCTGACCTTCCGTACTTGAAAAATTTTTTATAGAGGAACCTCCGTACAAAATTGCTTGTTCTAAAATTTTTTTTATGTATTTTATGATTTTTGTCATATCTGTTTTATTAATCTTTTTTACACTTCTGGTGGGGTTAATTTTGCATAGAAATAACACCTCATTACAGTATATATTTCCTAATCCTGCAACAAATTTTTGATCCATTAATAAATTTTTAATTTTTGTATTTTTATCAAAAATGTATTTCTCAAAATAACTTAAATTAAAATCAGTCGATAAAGGTTCGGGGCCCAGAGAAATAAGATGACTACAATTAAAAACATCCTTACTAGGATATATTTTAATAAAACCAAATTTTCTTATATCATTATAAATAAGTTTTATTTTTTTATCAAAAAAAAAGGTTATATGATCATGTTTTGTATCATTTTTTTTTAGTTCATAATAAAAACTTGTTTTATGCTTTTTGTTATTATTAATAATAAAGAATTTACCTGTCATTCCTAGGTGAGCTAAAATAGTAAAATTTCTGTTTAAATTAATCAATAGGTATTTTGACCTTCTTTTAATAGATATTATCTTTTGACTTTTTATTTTGTCAAATTGTTTGCTGTCTATTTTATACCTAAGTTTATTGTTAGTAATATTAACTCTTTTTATCGTTAAATTTTTAAGTTTGGTCTCTAGTGACTTTTTAACAACTTCTACTTCTGGTAATTCTGGCATATAATTTAACTATGAATATCTATAATCAAGATAAAACTAAACTAGTCAACTCTGTATTTAGTAAAGTTCATAATAATTATGATTTAATGAATGATTTAATGTCTTTAGGTGTTCACAGACTTTGGAAGAGAAACTTAATTAAATGGATGAATCCGCAACTAAGTAGTCAAATAATTGATGTTGCTGCAGGTACCGGTGATCTAGCTAAAATGATTTCTAAAAAAAATGATAATAAAAATAATATTTACTGTGTGGAACCTAACAAAGGAATGTTTGATACGGGCAAGAATAAACTTAAATCCTTTTCTAATATTAAATGGTATTTAAATTCTGCAGAGAAATTACCATTTAAAGAGGATACTTTTGATTTTTACACAATAAGCTATGGGATAAGAAATGTTACAGACATAAATCAATGCTTAAGAGAGGCATACCGAGTACTAAAACCTGGTGGACGTTTTTTTTGCCTAGAATTTTCTAAAGTAAAAAACGAAATTTTAAATTTATTATATCAAAAATATTCTAAGTTAATTCCTCTAATTGGCAAGATTGTGGTTGGTAGTGAGGAACCTTATGAGTATTTAGTTAGCAGCATAGAGAAATTTTATAGCCAAAATGAATTTGTGAATTTATTAGAAAATAATAAATTTGCAAATATCGAATTTAGAAATTTATCCAGTGGTATTTCTGCTATACACTCAGGTTGGAAAATCTAATTATGTTCAGAAGTATTTTTCAATTATTCAAAATAGCTAGAAAACTTGCTTCGTCGGGTGCTGTTGAAACAATCAATGAAATTTATAACATACCTTTTTCTATAAAGTTATTTTTTGATCTTTTCTCGATTGGATCAACAAAAAAATTAATAAATAGATCAAAAAAACCTGGAGAAAAACTGTGTGATGCATTAGAGGGAATGGGCACCACTTTTATTAAATTAGGTCAATTTTTGGCTACTAGACCTGATATTATAGGAGAAACTTTAGCTGAAGATTTAGTTAAACTGCAAGACAAACTTCCTCCTTTTGAGCTCTACGAATCTAAGAAGATTTTAAAAAAAGAAATTGGTGAGAATTTATATCGAAATATATTAGAGTTAAGCGAACCTATAGCAGCAGCTTCTATCGCTCAAGTACATATAGCAAAAATAAAAATTGATGATGATCAAAAAGAGGTAGCTGTTAAAATTTTAAGACCTGGTATTGAAAAGCAATTTAATGAAGAACTTGATGCCTTAATGCTATTTGCGTATGTTATAGAAAATTTGTTTTCAAAAACAAAAAGACTTAAATTAGTAGAAGTTGTTCATTTATTGAGGGAGATAACCAATATTGAAATGGATTTAAGATTTGAAGCTGCAGCTGCAAATGAATTGTATGAAAACACAAAAAATGACAAAGGATTCAATGTTCCAAAAATCTATTGGAACTATACTTCTAGAAAAGTTCTTACTTTAGATAAAGTTGATGGGATCTCAATAAGAGAGCAAGAACTAATAAAAGAATCTGGTATAGATTTAAAGATGCTTTCTGAGAATTTAATTCAACATTTTCTTAAACAAGCAGTTAGAGATGGTTTTTTTCACGGAGACATGCACCAAGGAAATTTATTTGTCGACCAGAAAGGTAATATTATTCCTGTTGATTTTGGAATTATGGGTAGATTAGATAAAAATAATAGAAAATATTTAGCAGAAATTTTGTACGGATTTATTCAAAGAGATTATATTAAAGTTGCTGAAGTTCATTTTGAAGCAGGTCTAGTTCCTCAGAACGCCTCTAAAGAAGAGTTTGCGCAAGCGCTTAGGTCTGTTGGGGAGCCTATTTTTGGACAATCTATAAAAGATATTTCAGGTGGAAGCTTATTAGCTCAGCTTTTTGAAATCACAGAAAAATTTAACATGCCAACACAGACACCACTTTTGTTACTGCAAAAGACTATGGTCACTGTAGAAGGCGTGGCAAGAAAACTTTACCCGGAAACTAACATCTGGGAGGTTTCCCGACCTGTATTAGAAGATTGGATTAAGAGTGTAAAAAGCCCTAAAGCAACTATAGATACTGCGATAAACACTTCTTCTGAAATTCTTAAAAGAATACCTAATTTTCCTAATTTTATGGACAAAGCAAACTATGCCTTGCAGCTATTGGCTGAAGGCAAATTAAATATAGGCTTAAAAAATAACAGGGGTTTTGAAATTGAAGAGATGAAGTTAAAAAACTTGAGAAACAATATCATTATTAGTTTTTTAGGTATTGTAATTGCTGTTTTATTAGTATTTTAATTGTCACAATGTCAGTGCAAAACAAAAAAATTTTA
>Ga0307995_1000738_pt1 | contig 21563 bp, 25 predicted proteins | sample EllFjometagen262_FD_203132 | JGI IMG/M metagenome (GOLD analysis project Ga0307995, IMG submission 203132) | Marine microbial communities from Ellis Fjord, Antarctic Ocean - #262 | ecosystem: Environmental > Aquatic > Marine > Unclassified | place: Southern Ocean | collected 2014-11-02 | reverse complement strand
GAAGCGCATGAAATTCGCCCTGATGCGATTGTGGCCACCGGCCGCTCCGACTATCCAAACCAAGTAAATAATGTTTTGGGCTTCCCATATCTGTTCCGTGGTTCATTGGACATTCATGCCCGCGCGATCAATGATGAGATGAAAATTGCTTGTGCGCGCGCTTTGGCAGAATTGGCCCGAGAAGAAGTACCGGATGAAGTGGCTTTGGCCTATGGCACAAAGCTTAGTTTTGGTCGTGATTACATTATTCCCACACCATTTGACCCACGCTTGATCTACCGCATTCCACCGGCCGTTGCCAAGGCGGGCATGGATACAGGCGTGGCGCGGCGACCGATTGTGGATATGGCTGGCTATGAGCTGTCGCTCAAAACCCGGATGGACCCAACTGCCAGCATCCTTCGCGGCATCAATGCGCGGGCCCGTTCTGCGCAGGCCCGGATGATTTTTTCTGAGGGTGATGACGAGCGCGTTTTGCGCGCGGCGGTTATGTATCAACGCCAAGGCTTTGGCAAATCAATTATTGTTGGCCGTGAAAAAGACGTGCGCGCCAGACTCGAGGCCGCAGGCCTTGGGGATGCAGTGGACGAGTTGGAAATCGTGAACGCGGCCAATACCGAGCATTTGGATAGCTATAAGGAATATCTATATCAGCGGTTGCACCGGAAGGGTTTCGATCAAACGGACATTCACCGGCTTGCCTCGCGCGATCGCCACGTGTTTGGTTCACTGATGCTTGCGCATGGCCACGGTGATGGCTTGGTCACCGGTGTGACCCGCAAGTCCGCGCATGTGCTGGACTTGATCAGCCATGTTTTTGATGTGGGTCCACATGATGGTGCGGTTGGGGTTACGGCTGTTTTGTCGAAAGGCAAAATTGTTTTGATCTCGGATACTTTGGTCCACGAATGGCCAGATGAAAACGACTTGGCTGATATTGCTGAGCGTGGCGCCAGCGTGGCGCGAGCCTTGGGGCTTGTTCCTCGGGTGGCTTTTGTTAGCTTCTCTACCTTTGGCTATCCAATCTCTGAGCGGGCCGAAAAAATGAGAATTGCCCCTGAAGTTCTGCAACAACGGGGTGTTGATTTCGAATTTGAAGGCGAGATGGCCGTTGACGTGGCGCTGAACGTTCAGGAAATGAAGAAATACCCCTTCAGCCGCCTGACTGGCCCAGCCAATGTTTTGGTTGTGCCCGCAAGGCACTCGGCGTCCATCTCGGTCAAGCTCATGCAGGAAATGGGTGGTGCGACAGTCATTGGCCCAATTTTGACAGGCATCGACAAACCAATTCAGATTTGCTCAACCATTTCCTCAGTGAACGATATTTTGAACATGGCTGTTATTGCGGCCTGCAATATTCGATGACATTCTGAAACTTTGGCTAAATCAACGCCGATTACTTTTACCAGGGGCCGCATTTCCAGCGCCACGGCAAACCCTCGCCGCCACGACGCCTGAGCGTGGCCTAGGCGGCAAGGGGCCAATCAATCGGTTGCTATGGTAAAGGCCGTGGCTGACGTGGTGCACCTGGGCGCTGTTGGGATGGGTGGCCAATGGGTGCTAGATCGCTTGGTGTGTCTGGGCGTGGATGTGGCCGCGATTGAACAGCTTGACTGCCCATCTGGCCTTGGGATCATCAACGTTGCCGCAGATGGCGAAAATGCAATCACACCCTTTCAGGGCGCAAATGTGGCGCTGGGGCTTGATCGGATCCAAGCTGTGCTGGGTGGTATACCCGCTCAAGATTGGCTGGTTTTACAGAACGAAACATTACATCAGCGCACGGCCGCAGCGCTTAAAGTAACAAGGCCCGGAACCGCAGATGCGATCCCTGATCTTGTAGAGGTTATGGCGCCTAATGACTGACAAACGGCGCGTCGTGGCCCAACGTGACTTGTGCTGATTTTATTGCAGCCTTGGCAACCCATCGTTCTTGCACCCCATTTGCAAATTGGGTGGTGTGGTAGGTTTGGCCACGATCATAAAATAGCTCCCGCACCTGTTGGATCCACTAAACTCAGAAACGAATTGAGCAGTTTGAGGTGCGTTACAACATCGGCGCCCTAGGTAATTTTGACCATCTCATAGTGCCTGGCTCCCTTAGTATTTTTTGGCCTAGGCTTTCTAAGGTGCCTTCGGTATAGTCGCACCCCTTCTACTTACCCCACCAACACTTTCAAAATCTGAGTCCACGCCCTAATAACACACCCCTGTGACAATAAAGATTTGAATGTCGCGGGCTGGGGCGACAGCAACCTGTGTGAGGGGCGCGGCGCAAAGCAAAATAAACTTCAGCTTCATATTAGACCCCTTCTTAATTTCAGACAACCTTCACCATGGCTGGTGAAACAACAGCACTCCACTGCGTGACGTCACGAATGTTTTACCCCTTGGCGGGAAATGTTTCACAGCCTACGGTTCGAAATATGACAGATCATGTAACAACCCACCAAGCCGCGGAAGATGCCCGCAATGAAAACATCCAGATATACCTGAACGGTGTGCTGGTCCCCAAAGAGCGCGCTTTGGTCAGCGTCTATGACAGCGGTTTTATGCTGGGGGACGGCGTTTGGGAGGGGTTGCGGCTTTACAACGGCACTTGGGCCTTTCTCGATGAGCATATGGACCGGTTGTTTGAGGCAGCCAAGGCTGTTGATATTGATCTTGAGCTGGACCGTGCGGGGGTGGTGCAAGCTCTGTGCGACACTCAAACCGCCAACGATATGCATACCGATGCCCATGCGCGCCTTATGGTGACGCGTGGCGTGAAGAGGCGACCGTTCCAGCACCCCGCCTTGTCACAATCTGGACCCACCTTCACGATCATCATGGAGCACTCACAGCCCAGCCTGCCACGTGGCATTAGATTGGCGACCGTACCACATATGCGCGGCTTGCCGATGACACAGGACCCCAAGCTAAACTCCCACTCGAAGCTCAACTGTATCTTGGCCTGTATAGCGGCGGAAAAGGCGGGGGCGGATGAGGCATTGATGCTGGATGTGCATGGCTTTGTGAATACTACCAATGCCTGCAACTTTTTCATCGTGCGCAAGGGGGCGGTTTGGACCAGCACGGGTGATTATTGCATGAACGGAATCACCCGGCAAAAGGTGATAGACCTGTGCCGAGAAAGCGATATCCCCGTGTATGAGAGAAATTTTAGCTTGGTAGATACCTATGGCGCTGACGAGGCTTTCCTCACTGGGACCTTCGGCGCGCAAACGCCTGTGATTGAGTTAGATGGCCGCGCAATTGGGGGTGGTGGCATGGGGCCAGTGACCACACGCATCCGCGGGCTTTATAAAGCCCTGATTGCAAAGGTCACGACATGAGGCTCGCCATGTGGTCTGGGCCGCGCAACTTGTCCACGGCCATGATGTATGCCTTCGGCAATCGCGTTGATACCGCAATTGTGGACGAGCCATATTACGGCGCATATTTGCACCACTCTGGTGTTGAACACCCCATGAATGCGGAGGTTCTGAGCAGTCTGTCTCATGAGCCCGAAGCGATCAGCGCCTATGTGACCGGCCCGGTGCCTAACGGGCTTAAAATATGGTATCAAAAGCAATTGACCCATCACATGTTGCCACAATTCTCTTTGGATTGGGTTGCCCAGCAAGAAAATGTGTTTTTGATCCGTGAGCCTGCCCGGGTGATTGCAAGCTATGAGCGCAAACGCGAAACGTTGGCGCTCGAAGATCTTGGGTTTTTACAACAAAAGCGGATCTATGATTATTGTGTGGCGCTGGGCCAGAGCCCTATTGTTTTAGATAGCGATGATATTTTGGCCGATCCCCCAGCGATGCTTGCAGCGCTGTGCGCAGAGCTTGGCATTGCATTTGATCCAGCAATGCTCAGCTGGACGGCGGGGCCACGCGCGGAAGATGGGGTTTGGGCTGCGCATTGGTATGACGCGGTGCATCAATCCACAGGTTTCGGCGCCGCGCCGGGACCCGTTCCGACCGTTGGGCATGAATTTATGGAGATTTTAAAGCAAGCGCAAAAAATTTATCAACAATTTGAAGTTTTAAAACTGGGAGTGTGACCAATGGAAGTTCCCAGGTTAACTGGGGCGATTGGGGCCGAGATTATTGGGGGGATGTTACGAACGATGCGGATTGGCCTGAAATAAGGCAGGCCTTTATCGACCATGCGGTCATTGTTATCCGCGCACAGGACATCAGCGCCGATGTCCACATTTCTTTTGCCAGCCGTTGGGGGCAGATAAACAAAAATCGATTTTTCACTCCACATTCTGATGCCCCAAATATTGCCTTGGCGCTGAAAGAGGTGGACCACACCTAGGCGATTGGGGGTGTGTGTGGCATACGGATCATTCCTATGGCTCTGCGCTGGCGATGTGCTCGATCCTATATGTGATTGATGTGCCGCCCTATGGAGGCGACACCTGTTTCACTTCCATGTAAGCGGCCTCTTTTGGGCTGAGCGCGCCGCCTAAAACCTTGATCAACGGGCTGAGCGCAGAACATTCATCGTGCCATGTGTTTGGTGAAGCAAAGGCCAATGATGTCGTGCACTCAATGGTGATCAAGCACCCGCTTTCAGGCCGACCCGCCCTTTACGTGAACCCACAGTTTACCACTAAGATTTTAGGCCTGTCGGAAATTGAGTCAGCCGGGCTTTTGAAAACGCTTTTGACCATTGCCTGCGACCAGACATACAATGCCACATCAGGTATGGCAGGGGTGACGTTGCCATGTGGGACAACCGCGCGACATGGCACAAGGCCATCGCTGCTTGATGCATCGCATTACGTTAGAGGGTTGCGCGTTGCTTGACTGTTATCTATAGAGCGGAAACCCTAGGGCACCCGCTCTCGTTCAATGTCTAGAGATCAGCCGACGCGGTTTTTGCGCGCGGCCAAGAGCTTTAGACGTAGGGCGTTGAGTTGGATAAATCCGGCCGCATCTTTTTGATCATAAGCGCCTGCATCATCTTCAAAGGTTACATGTGCCTCGGAATAAAGGCTGTAATCAGACCAACGGCCCACGGTGCGCGCGGAGCCTTTGTAGAGCTTCAAGCGAACTGTACCTGTGACATGCTCTTGAGATTTATCGATCATAGCCTGCAGCATTTCACGCTCTGGGCTGAACCAAAAACCATTGTAGATCAGCTCGGCATATTTAGGCATCAGCTCATCCTTCAAATGCGCTGCGCCGCGATCAAGGGTGATGGATTCAATGGCGCGGTGCGCTTCCAAAAGCAAAGTACCGCCGGGTGTTTCATAGATCCCACGTGATTTCATGCCTACAAAACGGCCTTCAACCAGATCAAGCCGTCCAACGCCATGCTTACCTCCGAGCGTGTTGAGCTCTGTGAGAATTGTGGCCGGGGACATGACAACACCGTTGATCGATACCGCATCGCCAGCCTCAAAGCCAATTTCAACGTATTCGGGTGTATCTGGCGCATCTTCTGGGTTCACGGTGCGCTGGTAGACATATTCTGGGGCTTCCATGGCTGGATCTTCCAACACTTTACCCTCTGAAGAGGTGTGCAGCAGATTAGCGTCCACACTAAACGGTGCTTCGCCCCGTTTGTCTTTGGCGATTGGGATTTGGTTTTTCCCAGCAAAATCGATCAACTTTGTGCGGCTGGAGAGATCCCATTCGCGCCAAGGGGCAATTACTTTGATATCGGGGTTAAGGGCATAGGCCGCCAGCTCAAACCGCACTTGATCATTGCCTTTGCCGGTGGCGCCATGGGCCACGGCATCAGCACCTTCAATGGCTGCGATCTCAACTAGACGTTTGGAGATCAGTGGCCGTGCTATGGAGGTGCCGAGTAGGTAAAGGCCCTCATAAAGCGCATTGGCGCGAAACATTGGAAATACGAAATCACGCACAAACTCTTCGCGAACATCTTCGATGTAGATGGATGAAGCCCCCATCAGTTCGGCTTTAACGCGCGCAGGTTCTAGCTCTTCACCTTGACCGAGATCAGCTGTGAAGGTCACAACTTCGCAACCGTATTCGATTTGCAACCATTTCAGAATGATTGAGGTGTCTAATCCGCCCGAATAGGCCAGGACAACTTTCTTAGGGGCTGACATGCGTTTTCCAATCCAAATGTGTCGTAGTGTGATCCGGGCGGAGGTATATGGTTTTTGTTTGCGCGGCAAGTTGGTGGAGCGCAATTTTCAGGAAGGCTGCGGCCTTTATCTCACTGGGCGCAATAAATCGCGAGCTGACCTAGAACTTGCGCATTTTTGCGGTTTCGGTCACTAGTCCGCCGTATGATAAACTTTAGTATACAGGCTGCCGAGGCCACCCAACGCATGCGTGAACTATTCGCCGCAACACCGCTGCAGCGCAATGATCATTTGTCGAATGTCTATGGTGCCGATATTTGGCTTAAGCGCGAAGATCTTTCGCCCGTGCGCTCCTATAAATTGCGGGGTGCTTATAACGCGATGGGCAAGCAAGTGGACAAAGAGGTGTTCGTTTGCGCCAGCGCGGGCAATCATGCTCAGGGCGTGGCGTTCGTGTGCAAACATTTGCGCAAAAAAGGCGTGATCTTCATGCCGGTGACCACACCGCAGCAAAAGATTGGTAAGACTCGATTGTTTGGTGGCGAATGGGTCGAGGTCCGCCTAGTGGGTGACTATTTCGACGATACGTTGCGGGCAAGCCAAACCTATTGTGAGGAGGTCGGTGGGCACTTCCTATCCCCCTTCGATGATCAAGACGTGATTGAGGGGCAGGCGACTGTGACCCATGAGATGCTTGAGCAATTGGGTCGGGCGCCTGACATATTGATTTTACCTGTAGGCGGTGGTGGCCTGTCCTCCTCTGCACGTCGTCTTTTGACAGAGCGTGCCCCTGAAACAGAAATATTCTATGTGGAGCCTGAGGGCGGAAAAAGCCTTGCAGCGGCTGTGGCAGCAGGGGAACCCACAACGATTACGAAGGTGGATAACTTTGTAGATGGTGCAGCTGTAGCCCGGATCGGGGAACATACTTTTGCAGCCCTAAAAGGGATTGATGCGGATCATGTTTTGGCCATCCCAGAGGACCGCATCTGCACGACGATTTTGGAAATGCTAAATGTTGAAGGCGTGGTGCTGGAGCCTGCTGGGGCTTTGGCTCTGGACGCTTTGAAAGATCTGAAAGATGAGATCAAAAGCAAAACGGTTGTTTGCGTGTCCTCCGGTGGAAACTTTGACTTTGAGCGTCTGCCAGAGGTTAAAGAACGCGCCCAGCGCTATGCGGGTGTGAAAAAATATTTCATTCTGCGACTGCCGCAGCGGCCCGGGGCCTTGAAAGACTTTTTGGGTCTTTTGGGCCCAGATGATGATATCTCGCGTTTTGAATATCTCAAAAAATCGGCGCGAAACTTTGGGACGGTGTTGCTTGGTATTGAGACCCCAACTCCAGAAAACTTTACGAGCCTGTCGGAGCGCCTAGAAGCCGTTGGAATGTCGATTCGTGATATCACCGGGGATGAGGCGATGATCGATCTGATCATTTAAGTCTCGATTTTAGCCCTAAAGGCCAAAGAACCGAGCAACCGCATGGCGATCCCCTGCGTTTGCCAAGCGGTTCATTGCACCCTCGATTGGCAAAACAACAGGGCAATGATCTGGCTCAAGCGGGGCCGCGTATCGTCTAACTGGCTGTGCGGTGTAAAGCGTGCAGATTTTTTCCGCCCAAAGATCGTAATCTGGCATGAATACGTAACGTTTAAAGCGAAAAAATACCCGTGGCTGGGTGATATGCCATCCGGTTTCCTCAAAAACCTCACGATACAGCGCTTGTAGGGGCTGTTCTCCGGGATCCACGCCGCCGCCAGGCAATTGATATTCATTGTGTATTCCAGCCTGGAAGGTTGTGAGAATCCCCCCCGCATGGGGCAAAATTGCATAGACACCGGGACGGCGTGTGTAGCGGCGATTGGGGTCTGGGGTGGTGCCAAAACGTTGCAATCTGCTCTCCACTGGTTGGTGTTTGTCTGGACGAGCTTATATGGACAAGTTAAGGCAAGGCCAATCGATAGAAAGAAATCATGACACGTTCTGCAAAAATTAGCTGGGATGATACGGTATTGCCGTTTCAATTGGACGCATCAGACATTCGCGGCCGTGTAGCGCGACTCGATGGGGTTTTGGACCAAGTGCTGGCCCAGCATGACTATCCGCCAGTCGTTGAAGCGCTGGTGGCTGAGATGGCTCTGCTGACCGCCTTAATTGGCCAAACCATGAAGCTGCGCTGGAAGCTATCGCTTCAGGTTCGTGGCAGTGGTGGGGTGCGCTTGATTGCGACGGATTATTATGGACCGACAGATGATGGTCAGCCCGCACGCATTCGCGCCTATGCGAGCTATAATGCCGAGGCACTTGATGTTGATGCAGGTGGATTTGAACAAATCGGGAATGGGTATTTTGCAATCTTGATTGACCAAGGCCAAGACATGACGCCCTACCAAGGCATCACGCCGATCTCTGGCACTTCTTTGTCCTCCTGTGCCGAGGCTTACTTTGCGCAGTCCGAGCAAATTCCCACACGTTTTTCGTTGGCCTTTGGCTACTCCCAAGAGGCTGATGGCAACAGTGGTTGGCGCGCGGGCGGTGTGATGTTGCAGCATATTCCATCTGCTGGCGTTCATGTGACACCTGACGAGCCTAGGGGCGAAGATGGGTTGCTCAGTGCGGCTGACCTACTCGATGGGGATGCTAACGAAAACTGGAACCGGGCGAATATCCTGCTGGATACAGTTGACCAGCTTGAATTAGTGGGCCCATCTATCGAGCCTACGCAATTGCTGCTGCGATTGTTTCATGATGAAGAGCCTCGGATTTTTGATATTCAACCGGTGATCTTTGGGTGTACCTGTTCGGATGACCGCGTGCGGCAAAGCCTGTCGATCTACTCGGACAAAGATATTCGCCACATGACTACAGATGACAATCAGGTCACGGCCGATTGTCAATTTTGTGGTGCGCATTACACCTTTGATCCCGAGACTTTGGGATTTGAGGCCAAAACGCCCTTCGAAAATGATCTCGCAAAAAGCTGATATTCTCCGCGCGCTGGTGCGGCCTGCGGCCGCGTCCTCGGATTTTGATCTTAATCCTGAATTTGGGGGACGTGTTGCGCCTGTGCGGGATGCAGGCGTTTTGGTGCCTTTGATTGAGCGCTCCAGTGGCGTTCATCTTGTCCTAACAAAACGCGCCACTCATCTTGCGGCCCATCCGGGGCAAATTGCTTTTCCGGGTGGCAAGCACGACGCGCAAGATGTGGATATCACGGCGACGGCTCTGCGTGAAGCCTATGAGGAAACCGGATTAAGCCCTAAACTGGTGCGCGTGCTGGGTCATTTGCCCTCTCATGAGACGGTAACAGGTTTTAAAGTCACACCGACCATTGGCTGGATCTCAGAGCCTTGGCAGGTGAAAGCAGATCCGGGCGAGGTGGAAGAGGTGTTTGAGGTGCCTTTACGCCATGTTCTGCATCTGGCAAACTTTCATGTACAAAAACGCATTTGGAACGGGCAAAACCGGGCCTACTATACAGTGCCATACGGTCCCTATTACATTTGGGGTGCAACCGCGCGCATTCTACGTGGCTTTGCAGAACAGATGAGGGCGCCATGAAGATTGCAATAGAGGAATTGGACCGGGCCATATTGGCTCCTATATTTGCAGAATTTTTCCGTGCGGGCTTTAAGCTGCTCTATGTTGGTGGCTGTGTGCGCAATGCGGTGATGGCGGTGAATGCAACGGATATTGATCTGGTAACTGATGCCACGCCGCCGCAAATGCGTGAGATCGCTGAGGTGCTGGGCCTGAGTGTAATCCCTACTGGAGAAGCACATGGCACCCTGACGTTTCAGATGGGTAAGCAAAAGTACGAAATCACCACATTTCGGCAAGATGTCGAAACAGATGGTCGGCATGCCACTGTGGCCTTTGGGACCTCACTCGAGGGAGATGCGGCCCGCCGTGATTTCACTATGAATGCACTCTATGCAGATGCAACGGGCAACCTGATTGATCCATTGGGTGGCTTGGAAGATGCCAAATCCCACAAGCTTCGGTTTATTGGTGATGCTGATGGCCGTATTGCTGAGGACTATCTGCGCATTCTCAGATTTTTCCGGTTTTGGGCTTGGTATGGCGATCCTGATCAGGGCATTGACGCGGAAGGTCTTGCGGCCTGTGCTCAGCTGCAGTCTGGGCTGGATGTGATTTCAAAAGAGCGTATCGGCTCAGAGCTTTTGAAGCTCCTTGCGGCCCCAAATCCCGCGCCAGCATTGGCGGCGATGGAGGCCACAGGTATTTTAGCGCATATTTTGCCCGGCGCCAGTGTGTGCGGCATGGCGCTTTTGGTTGAGGCGGAGAAGGGGCTGGAGCCTAATGTGCTACGCCGCTTGGCCATGCTGGGTGGAGATACTTTGCAAGCAAATTTGCGGTTGGGAAATGCGGCGGCACGACAGGTCGGACAGATGCGCCACCACGGGCAAAATTCTGACATGGCCTTGGCGCATGGTTTTGCGCTTGGGGCTGAGCATGGGTGGTCGTCATGGCTGCTACGCTCTGTTTGGTTGGAGCAGATGCCAACTGTTGAGGATCGGCTGGCGGTCAGTGCTGGAGCAATAGCGATTTGCCCGGTTAAGGCTGTTGATCTTAAGGGCTTGTTTGAGGGTCCGGCCCTTGGCGCGGCATTGCGGCAAGCGCAGGCAGCTTGGCTGGCGTCACATATGCAGCTGGAAAAGCCTGAGCTGATAGTTCGACTCCGCTTAGAGCGAGGATAGAATGAAAATTGTCTTAGTGCAAAATCCATCCACATGTAGCCAGAACTGCTATGTTTAGGTTTTTTGAAAAATTAGTTGATCCATATCAACCTTATCCTGTGAGCAATACACCTCCGCGACAGCTCGGTGCATTTTTGCGCGAATATCTTTTGCCATTCAAAAAGATCTTTTGGTTTTTGGGGTGCTTTTCTGCTGTGGTTGCTGCGATTGAGATTGGTCTAATCTGGTATCTGGGTCGGTTAATTACCCTGTTGTCATCCACCACCCCAGCTACGTTTTGGGCCGCTCATAAGGTTGAATTGATCTCTGTCGCCGTGTTCATTTTGACCCTGCGGCCGCTTATTCAAGCCATTGATACTTTGCTGCAAAACAATGCGATGTTGCCCAATGTTGGTACTTTGGTGCGCTACCGCGCACATAAGCATGTGCTAGGGCAATCGGTTAGCTGGTTTGAGAATGACTTTGCAGGCCGCATTGCAAACCGCATCATGCAAACCCCACCAGCCACGGGTGAGGTGGTGTTTCAGGCCTTTGATGCGGTTACATTTTCGATTGCTTATTTGATTGGGGCCATCTTCTTGTTGGTCGAGGCAGACCCAAGACTTGCCATACCGATGATCATTTGGGCCGGGTTATATGGTACGTTGGTGTTGTGGACGGTCCGGCTTGTTGGCCCGGCGTCCACGGCGTCCTCTGATGCACGTAGTGCGCTCACGGGCCGGGTGGTGGACAGCTATACCAATATTCATTCGGTCAAGATGTTCTCACAAGACGACCAAGAGTTGAATTATGGGGCTGAGGCCATCGAAAAGGCCCGCACCACGTTCCAATATGAAATGCGGCTTTATACCCTCATGGATATTGGCTTGGTGATTCTTAATGGATTTTTGGTGGTCAGCGTTGTGGGGTGGGGCATTTATCTTTGGACCACAGGCAGCGCTAGCGTTGGCGTGATTGCGGCGGGCGCCGCTTTGACCACGCGTATGAACGGCATGTCTGGCTGGATCATGTGGGCACTGACAACGGTGTTTCGTGAGCTTGGCGTGATCCGTGAGGGCATGGAAACAATCTCTGCACCGATTGAATTAGTCGACCTGCCAAATGCCCAGCCCCTCCTGATGGAAGACGGGCATATATCGGTGTCGAACCTAACGCATCGTTATGGTCGTGATTTTGGTGGTTTGGAGAATGTGTCGCTGGACATCAAACCGGGTCAAAGCGTCGGGCTGGTGGGGGCCAGTGGTGCGGGCAAATCAACACTGATCAAACTACTGCTGCGCTTTTATGATATTGAAGCGGGCAAGATCGAATTCGACGGCCAAGATATTTCGTTGGTCACCCAAGACAGCCTGCGTGCGCAAATCGGGGTTGTGCAGCAAGACAGCTCGCTTTTGCACCGCTCGGTGCGCGACAACATTCTTTACGGAAAACCGAATGCCTCAGAGACGGATATGATTGCTGCGGCCACGAAGGCAGAGGCGCATGACTTCATCTTGACCCTGCAAGATCCGGAGGGCCGCACGGGCTATGACGCTCAAGTTGGTGAGCGCGGTGTGAAGCTTTCCGGCGGCCAACGCCAGCGCGTGGCCTTGGCACGGGTGATTTTGAAGGATGCGCCGATTTTGGTTTTAGATGAGGCCACTTCTGCGCTCGACAGCGCTGTCGAGGCAGAAATTCTCGAAACACTTTACAAAGTGATGGCTGGTAAGACAGTAATTGCAATTGCACATCGACTTTCGACGATTGCACGCATGGATCGTATTGTGGTTCTTGAGGAAGGGCATATTGTGGAAGAGGGAACGCATGCCAGCTTATTGGCAGCGGAAGGGGCTTATGCTGGTTTTTGGAAGCATCAGTCTGGCGGCTTTTTGGCAATGGAAAATACCTAATGGAAATCACTATTGAGCGCTTGGGTCACCTAGGCGATGGTTTGGCTGCAGGGCCAATCTTCGTGGATCGCGCTCTACCTGGAGAGGTGGTTTCTGGCGATTTGGTTGGGGACCGGCTGGAGAGTGTTCGGATTATTGAGCCTTCCGAGCATCGTATTGCTGCCAGCTGTGGCGCGTTCAAGCGGTGCGGTGGTTGCTCATTGCACCACGTGCATCCAGATTTTGTGGCTGATTGGAAACAGGCAGTTGTAGTGCGCGCCTTAGTGGCGCAGGGCATCATGATTGAAGTCCAAGCCATTCACACCTCACCAGAGAACAGCCGCCGACGTGCCAAGCTGAGTGGGAGGCGCACCAAAAAAGGGGCCACGGTCGGATTTTTTGGCAAGGCCAGCGATACCATCCAAGCTATCGAGCCTTGCAAGGTTCTGTCTCCGGAAATCATGGCGGTTATTCCTGCGCTTGAGGCTTTCACCGTGCAATTCGGCTCACGCAAAGGCCAGCTTGGGTTTTGGGTTTTGTCGACCGATACGGGAATTGATGTTTCTGTTGAGGGCATGGAGCACCAGGCCGAGGCGGATCTAGGGCTCTTTGCAGAATGGGCTGGATCAAACGGCATTTCCCGGCTGTCCGTTGACAATGAAACGATCTGCCAACACCAAGCGCCACAACTGACTTTTGGCAAGGTTAAGGTGGCGCCACCGCCACGGGCCTTTACGCAGGCGACACCGCAGGGCGAACAAGCGTTGCAAGAGGCTGTCGGTCGGGCCTTGGCTGGTGCGGATAGGGTGGTTGACCTCTTCTCAGGTGCGGGCACATTGGGTTTGCCCTTAGCAGAAGTGGCCACGTTGCATTGCATGGAAAATGACTTGGGTCTTCTGGAGGCTTTGGCCCACGGTGTGCGCCACACCCAGGGCATTAAGAAAGTCACCACATCCGCGCGGGATCTTTATCGTAATCCTATTGATCACACGGATTTAATCAAATTTAATGCCGCAATTATTGACCCGCCACGGGCCGGGGCTGAGCAACAGGTCCGACAATTGGCACAGAGCAATTTACGCGATATCGCAATGGTATCTTGCAATCCAGTTACTTTTGCGCGCGACGCCAATATTCTTTGTGCAGGCGGATATGGGCTAAAATGGGTTGAAGCGGTTGATCAATTTCGTTGGTCACCTCATATCGAGATCGTTGCCCATTTCAGCAAGGTCTAAACCCAATGTCATTTCTACAACGAATTTTTGAATCTGCGCATCTTCGCAATTTCATTACAGGCGTAATTTTGTTCATCGCGCTTATTCTTGGGTTAGAGACATCGCAAATTGTGATGGCGAATGCCGGCTCTGTTGTAGAGTTTTTAGACAGGGCCTGCCTTACGGTCTTTGTGGTTAAGCTGATCGCCTATCGGCTGCGGGTTTTCCTTGATGGGTGGAATATTTTGACTTCATCATCGTAGGTGTGTCGCTGGTGCCGGCGGCTCGGGGCTGTCTGTTTTGCGCATTTCGCGGATCTTGCGTGTGGTGTCGGTGGCGCCGCGCCTGTGGCGGGCTTTATCACGGCCCTGCCGAGTATGGCATCGGTGTTTTTGGTGATGGAAATTATTTTTTATATTGGGTCTGTGATGGCCACTAAACTGTTTGTCGCTTACTTCCCGGAATGGTTCGGCACTTTGGACCGCTCTGCCTACTCCTTGTTTCAGATCATGACCTTGGAAAGCTGATAGATGGGGACCGCACGGCCGGTGATGGAGCTTTACACTTACGCATGGATGTTCTTTGTGCCCTTCATCATGGTGACCACATTGGCTGTTTTGAACTTGCTGGTTGGTCTGATCGTAAACTCTATGTAGGATGCGCATTCTGAGAGGGTGGATCAAAAGACCGACAGCTATCGTGATGAGGTGTTAGAGCGTCTGAAAGTAATTTAAGCGCGGATGAACACAGATAGGTGAGTTGCTTTTTACCTAAGCTAAGATAAAGAGAGTCTTAGGCGAACAAAGGCGACTTCTATGAGAGCATTTAAATACATTTTGATGATCTGTGTCGCACTGACGCTGGCGTCGTGCTCGAGGCTTGAGCGGCCAACCTTGCAAAAAGCTACGAAAATTCAGGTGTATAAATCTGAACGCCGGATGCTGCTTTTGAATGGAAATACCATTATCAAAGAATATAAATTCAAGCTTGGTTTTGCGCCTATCGGCCACAAGCAGGTTGAAGGCGATGGAAAAACACCCGAAGGCAAATATTATATTGACCGTAAAAACCCCAAAAGCCGGTATCACTTGTCTGTTGGGATTTCATATCCGAAGGCAGCTGACCGCACAGCGGCAAATGGAAAAGATCCGGGGGGCGATATCTTTATTCACGGTACGCCGCGACCCTACCGCTTTACCGTTAAGGATTGGACCTGGGGCTGCATCGCGGTGAGTAATCGTGAGATTGAAGAAATTTACCAGATGGTGGATGTCGGAACAAAAATCTGGATCTTGCCTTAGGTTTTATTTGGAACGCCGGTCACCAAGGTCCACCAGATTTTGCCGCTGGCCTCTTGAAACCAGCTGAACCCCATGTCTTTGGCACTATCGGTAAGAAGCACGTCACGCGTCGCGGGATTCTCCATCCAAGCGGCGAGGGTCTCAAGCTCTGACTCGAATGTTTCGGAGATATTTTCGCCAAGCAGCTTTCCCTGATATCCTACGCGCAATAGGCGCTCCGGCGGAGAGGAGCCATCAGAGCCAAAATGCCAAGCTCGGTTTTGAACTGACATATCGCGCGAATGTGTCGCGGCGGCGGCGTTGAGTTCAGCGTTGAGGTTCAAAGAGGTGAGACCCCGGGCACGTCGTATGGAGTTGACGCCGTCTAACATCGAGAATTGGATGTGACCTATGTCTGTCTGGCTAATAATATAAGCTCGTTGATAAGGCAGACCGTTTGGCCCAAGATTAGTGGAGGCATTTTCAGCGCATCCTGCTGTAACTAATAAAGCAGACGCAATTAGGTTTTTAAAATTCATACTAAACTCCAGGGTTCTAATTTTTCATAGACTGTATTGGCTTTCAATCAAAGCCAGCAACTGGAAAAATTACCAAAGTAACTATTCTTTGATTTGTATGAGGCGTGTTTATTTGATAGTAGGCTTCAACAACATTGGAGCAAAAAATGAACAATGCGGCGCCAAAACTTGCGAGACGTGCATTTATGTCTGGTGTGACTTCACTTACTGCTAGTGTAGCTATTTCCCAAAACATAGATTTTCTTGGTGACGCTGATCAGGAGGCATCAATCACAAATGGTTCGCCGCGCAATATTAGTAGCTTTAGAATGCTTGACTGGAGGCCATATTTCAAAAACTTGAAAAACGGGGCTATCCTATCTGATATTAACTCTAGAGCGATACATTTTTGGTCGGAAAATGAAGAAATATATAAATTATACCCAACTTCAGTTCCCATCAGTGACGATTTGACAAGAAAAGGGCGAACAAAAATTGTTAAAAAGGTTGTCGGCCCATCATGGAGGCCAACCCCCGATATGCTCATACGCAATCCTGAATGGCCTGCATTGATCGGTCCAGGACCTGATAATCCACTTGGTTCGCACGCCCTGTATCTTTCCTGGACATATTACCGCATTCATGGGACGCACGATACCCGCAAGATTGGGCGAAGATCTTCCAGCGGGTGCATTGGTCTTTACAATGAGCAAATTGCAGAATTATTTGAGCTAACCAAGGTAGGTACACAAGTGTTGCTAATTTGACTTCACTTTGTGTTTCGCAAACAATCACTGCAATATTGCTTGCAAAGCCCATAATTTGGTCTTTCGAGGCTAGCTGATCTTCGGTTAAGCTGGCAGAGTTTAACGAAGTTAGACACTGATTTGGAGAAGAACATGAAAAATCTAGTTTTGGCGACAGTATTCGCAGCAACAGCAACAGCAACAGCAGCAACAGCATTCGCTGGTGGCATCGGCGAACTAGCAATGGACGCGCCAGTTGTAGCATTGACAATGGAGTCAGCGGCCGGCTCATCTAATGGCCTGTTGCTTCAGCTGGCGCTGCTCGCACTGATTGCGATGGTTGCTAATTAATAGAAGCCATTGTTTAAAAAATATTAAAAAAGGGCCACTAAAACAGCGGCCCTTTTTTATTGCACTTAAGGAAATAGTTTTAGATAGTCACGCTATAGACTTCGATGACTATCACTTTTTCGCACCTTTATTATATCCAGCCTTGCAGGTTTTCTGAAATCACATTGCTCAAGGCTGCGATATGGTCTTCGCTGTCGTTAAGGCATGGAATATAAGTAAAATGTTCCCCGCCTGCGTGCTCAAAGCTTTCTTTGATCTCTTCATTAATTTCTTCCAGCGTCTCGATGCAATCTGCTGAAAAAGCAGGAGCGCAGACAGCAATATTCTTTTGGCCCTTTTCGGCCATACGGGCCACTTCCTCAACAGTATAAGGCTGTAGCCATTGTTCTGGTCCAAATTTAGATTGAAAAGTGGTGACGATTTGAGTATCGTCCCAACCCAACCGCTCTTTGAGCAGGCGCGTAGTTTTTTGGCACTGGCAATGATAGGGATCGCCCTGCATCAGATAGCGTTTCGGCACACCGTGATAGGAACACACCAAAATATCAGGCCGGACTTCAGCTTCTGCATAGGCCTTCTCAATAGAGTTGGCCAGCGCGTTGATATAATCGGGGCGATCATAATATGGGCTGACGGTTCGTGCTGTTGGCTGCCATGTTTGTTTCATCAAACTGCGGAAAAACTCATCATTGGCAGTGGCTGAGGTGGCGCCTGCGTATTGCGGGTAAAGCGGGAAGAACAAGATCTTCTGACACCCAGCATCCACCATTTTTTGCACAACCGATTGTGTCGATGGATTACCGTAGCGCATGCAATATTCAACCATAACTTCGCCACCATGACGTTTCGCAATTTCGACCCGCACTGCTTCGGTTTGCGCCTTGGTAATTGTCGCTAAGGGGCTTTCGTTGTCCTCATTGTTCCAAATTGATTTATAAGCCGCACCAGACGAAAATGGGCGTTTTGTCAAAATGATCAATTGTAGCAGCGGTTGCCAAAGCCAAGGGCTGTAGTCTATGACCCGGCGATCTGACAGGAATTCGCCCAAATAACGGCGCATGGACCAATAATCATAATTATCAGGCGTTCCCAGATTGGACAGCAATACCCCGATTTTGGGGGCCTTAACCTTGGGGTGGTCTGCGGGCGCCGCTGCTAGGGGCAAATAGTCTGATTTTTGGTTTGTCACGGCGAATTCCTCAATGCTTCATTTTTCCAAATAACTGGAAAAGGCGTTCCGTCAATTGCTGGATGAATTTTTTGCCTCTTCGAGGGCTTGCTGGAGTGTTTTACTGACCGATCCTGGCTTTAAGGGTTTTGGCTGGCTGGCATCTGGGGCCCATCCCGATAAGAACACCAGGTCGAACGTACAGTTCAATCGATCTTGGGAGCTGGCATATTCCTTTGAGTATATGAGTTGCGCAAGATCAAAAAGTGATTTTGTGGTAAAGCTTGTGGCGCGGGCCGTCATGATATTGGTTTCACCCATGGCACGCAGATCCCGCATCAGGTGAAAAATATCGCGATATGTTGTGGGTATTTTTAGAGAATCAGCAACGGGCAGGGCGAGCCCCGCGCGCTGTAATATTGCTCCAAGCTCGCGAATTTCAGCCATCGGTGTCACACGTGGCGACAGGCCGCCACGCAAATCCGTTTCAGCCATAGACAGCGCTGCACGCAGTTCGACCAAAGTTTGCCCACTAAAACACGCGGCCATGAACAGCCCGTCGGGCCGCAAAGCCCGCTCGCATTGAACAACCTGGCCCACGGGATCATTGCAGTGATGCAAGGCCATAGCGTGGATCACCAGATCATAGGCCGCAAGTCCAAGATCCAGAACATCGGTATCTGCTACAACGTTGGCCTTCGGTAAGGCCGTGGCCCAAATTTCTGGGTAGGGGGTCACAATTGCAACTGCGCTAAACGACTTATTAACGGCCTCCAACCTTTCTAAAATCTCATCGCGCGCCAATTCCTGCAAAAACATGCCCTTTGAAATCGCGCGGGCGCGTTTGGTGGATTGGGCTTCGATGCTGAACAGCTCGGGTGGTTTCATGGGGCCGGGGTAAAAGGGAGAAGTCTGTATTGCAAGCACTGTTGAGGTTGATTTACCGAAAATCAGTGCCCGGGCTGCCGGGAATTGGTCGAAAGTGATTTCAAGCTTTGCTCTGAGCGTTGGCGCGGCGCATTTTATTGTTGACGATGTCTTTAGTCCGGCGCGACACTCACTAAGGCCACTGCCGTGTGTTTGCAAGCTGGCGCCAAAACTGTGTATCTTAGCGCTGGCCTGCGCGGGAAAAGAAGCATAAACTATTAGACGATTTAAGGAGTCCAAGTGCATGTCTACTGTTGAATTATATACCTCTCCCTATTGCGGGTATTGCCATGCAGCGAAACGGTTGCTCACGAGCAAGAGTGTTTCGTTTCAAGAGATTGATCTGTCGCTTGATCCGGGACGGCGTTCTGAGATGTTGGCCCGGGCCAATGGTCTCCATACAGTGCCGCAGATTTTTATAAATGACCAACATATTGGCGGCTGTGATGAGCTGCACGCTTTAGAGCGGTCTGGCAAGTTGGGGGCGATGTTGGCAGTGTGAGGGTTGCGGTTGCACAGATAACGTCCAGCGCTCAACCCGTGGACAATCTTGCGTTAGTTTTGACGCTGATGGATCAATCTGCTGGTCAAGATATGCTATTTCTACCTGAGGTGACTAATTGCGTGTCTTTGGACCGCGCCCATCAAGCTGATGTTTTGGATCACTTTGATAACAACCCTTTCATTGAGGCCATCTGTGAAAAGGCCTGTGCGCTGGGCCTTTGGGTGGCGTTGGGATCGATTGCACTCAAAACTGATGATGCAGATGGTCGTTTTGCCAACCGGTCTATTTTGATTACTGCAACTGGGTCTGTGGTAGCACAATATGATAAAATCCATATGTTTGATGTTACCCTGTCTGAGACTGAGAGCTATCATGAGTCGAAAGGCTATCGGCCTGGAGACACGGCTGTTTTGGCGCAAACCCCATGGGGGAAAATGGGTCTGACGATCTGTTATGATTTGCGGTTTCCAGCCTTGTACCGAGCTTTGGCGCAGGCTGGTGCGGGAGTATTGGTGGTGCCATCGGCCTTTGCCCGACCCACTGGGGAGGCGCATTGGCACACGCTCTTGCGCGCCCGTGCCATTGAAACCGGATGTTTTGTAATTGCCTCGGCGCAAACTGGTGAGCACTCAGGATCCAAGCGCAAAACTTTTGGGCATAGTTTGATTGTCGACCCTTGGGGTGGGGTGATATTGGATGCCGGAACGGATGTGGGATTGCATTTTGTAGAACTTGATCTAGTTGCGGTGGACAGGGCGCGGGTGCGCATGGCATCCTTAAGTCACGATCGTCCTTTTGAGGTGAGGCACTGTCTGAGTTATGACAAATTCAATTGAAACTCTTTCTGTAAGTTTATTTTCCGAGATTTTGGCTCTGGACCAATTGCTGCGCAGCAAGATATCTAAAGGTTTGCCCAAGGGTATGGAACTGTCGCATTTCTCAGTGCTCAACCATTTGGCGCATGTGGGTGCAGAGCGCACGCCGGCTGATTTGGCTAAATCATTTAATATTACGCGCGGCGCCATCACCAATACGTTGAATAAATTGGAATGGGCTGGATATGTTCATATCCGCCCAGATTGGGATGATGCTCGTCGTAAACAGGTTGTGATCAGCCCTGCAGGTCGGGCAGCGCGGGATCATGCTTTTGCACAAATTGGTCCTATTTTAGCCAAGGCCACTGGCGCGGCAGGCCCGGAAAACCTTAAAAGTATTTTGCCAATCCTGCGCGAGCTACGCACCAGCCTGACAAGTGACCCTTAGGCTGGCTTTACGCTGGCGGTCACATAGTTGACGCTGAGGTCTTGTGCGGAAAGAGACCAGCTCCATCCAAATTTTTGGAAAACAAAACCCTTTCGATCAACGGGCGTAAGGCCTGCGGCGGAGAGCAGGGTGAACAATTCGTCAGGTGTTATGAATTTGTTCCAATCATGGGTGCCTTTTGGCAACCAGCGCATGACCCACTCAGCACCGATGATGGCGAATAAGAAGCTTTTCGGATTGCGGTTGAGGGTAGAACAAATATGCAATCCGCCGGGACGTAAGAGCTGCTGACAGGCCAAAAGATAGGCCTCAGGGCTTGCGACGTGCTCAACCACTTCCATATTTAGAACGGTATCAAACTGTTCACCGGCCTCTGCTAAGGCTTCGGCGGTGATATGACGGTAATCAATGTCGAGACCGGATTGTTGTGCATGGAGTTGCGCCACTGGGATATTGCTGGCGGCTGCATCCGCGCCCACAACCGTGGCCCCGAGCCGCGCCATGGGTTCGCACAAAAGTCCACCACCGCAACCGATGTCCAGGATTCGCAGGCCCTTAAAGGGCAGTCCCGCCTTCAGATTACAGCCAAATTCAGTGGCAATCTGCTGGCTGATATAATCCAGACGGCAGGGGTTGAGCATGTGCAAGGGTTTAAACTTGCCTTCAAGATCCCACCATTCCGCGGCCATCGCTTCGAATTTTGCGACTTCAGCAGGGTCGACTGTAGATTGGTTGCCTTGCATTCCGATCTCCATATGGATTTAACTTAACAGGCAGAGCATCACCTGGCGTTTGCTACATATAGGATAGTTATGGACAAAGTCGCAGGTCAAAAACGCGCAGTACAACTTCTTTATCCGCCGATTGAGCCTTTTGATCAGCGCATTTTGGATGTGGGCGACGGGCATAACGTTTATCTCGAACAATGTGGCAACCCTGACGGG
>Ga0307995_1000728_pt1 | contig 21773 bp, 15 predicted proteins | sample EllFjometagen262_FD_203132 | JGI IMG/M metagenome (GOLD analysis project Ga0307995, IMG submission 203132) | Marine microbial communities from Ellis Fjord, Antarctic Ocean - #262 | ecosystem: Environmental > Aquatic > Marine > Unclassified | place: Southern Ocean | collected 2014-11-02 | reverse complement strand
CGGCTGAAGTAGCTGACAAGTTGATGCAAGATGGCTATAGTGCTGATGCAATTCATGGTGAATTATCTCAAGCACAAAGAGATCATGTAATGGGTCGTTTCAGAAAAAGAAAACTACAACTATTGGTAGCGACAGATGTTGCTGCAAGAGGAATTGATATTAATGAATTATCTCATGTTATCAACTATAATCTTCCTGATGATGATGAAATATATGTACATAGATCAGGTAGAACAGGTAGAGCAGGAAACAAAGGAACATCAATTATTATTGCGCATAGCCGTGAAGGAAGAAAGCTAAAGTCAATTGAAAGAATGATTAAACGTGACTTAACGCTTATGAAAGTTCCTAATGGAGATGAAATCTGTCAAATCCAGTTGATGAAATTAATTGACAAAGTAGTTTCTACAGAAGTAAATCATCAAATTGACAAATACTTACCTTCTATTCAAGAAAAGTTAGCTCATTTAGATAAAGAAGCACTTATCAAGCATTTTGTTTCTGCAGAATTTAATCGTTTCTTATCTTTTTATAAAAATGCTCCTGACTTAAATGTATCAGGAAGTAATAGCAGAGATAGAAATGAAAGAAGCGGAGGCAGAAATGAAAGAAGTGAAGGTAGAAATGAAAGAGGTGGAAGGAAAGAAAGAGGTGGAGGAGAAAGACCCGGACATGCTGAAGCAGGATACACAAGATTCTTTATCAATTTAGGAGCAGAAAAAGATTTACAAGCTCACAACCTAATAGGTTTGATAAATGAATACACAAGAAACAGAAATATTCCAGTAGGAAAGATTGATATCATGAGAAAATTCTCATTCTTTGAGGCTCCCAATGATTTCGAAACGGATGTCTTAAGCGGTCTTTCTGATGCAGTTTGGAATGGAAATAGAGTAAATGTTGAAGTATCTCAAGCTCCAGGAGAAAAATCATCAAGAGGTGGTGGAAACAGAGGAGGTAGCGGTCGCTCATACTCAGGAGGTGGTAGTGAAAAAAGAAGTAATTCAGGCGGAGGAAGAGACAGGCAAGGAAGTAGGCCTTCTGGAGGTTCTTCATCAAGAAGAGAGTCAACTGGTGGTGGAGGTAGAAGTAGTGGAGGAAGCTCAAGCTCTTTTAAAGGAAGATTTAATGCTGCTGCAAAAAAAACTAAAAGAGACTAAGCTTTTTTCTTTCCAGCAACAAAATCTTTTAGATAGTAAGGCTCAAAATAAGCAACATTTTCAAAATCCTTACTTTCAAATTTAGCTTTAGCTAAAATTCCTAAATTCTTTGCTGAAGGATTAATTCCTTCAATAAATTTAGCGTTTTTATGATTGATGATTTCTTGACATTTTAAGGAGCCATCTCCAAAGAATATCATTTCATTTGCTAAAAATTCTGCATAAGTATTTTCATCTACAACATCTGCTTGTACGCCTCTAACTTGATTATTATCTACATCATATAAAGCAGAAAAAACCTCCATTCGTCTTGCGTCAATCATAGGACAGTAAATAGCTGACTTCTCATTTTTAGCCATTGCAAAGGCCATAGCCTTTAAAGTAGAAATAGCGATCAAAGGAATATCTAAAGCATAACACAATCCTTTAGCTGTTGAAGTTCCAATTCGTAATCCCGTATAAGAACCAGGACCCATACTTAAAGCAACTGCTTCAACCTTTTTTAAGGTAACGTTAGCTGATTCAATAACTTGTTGAATAAATAAGGTAAGCTGCTCAGCATGGATATAGTCATCAGAAATATGCTCCTTTTCAGCTATAACAATTCCATCATTAAAAAGCGCAACAGAACAATTTTTAGTTGCTGTTTCTATTCCTAGAATTAAAGCCATTAGATATCGTAATAATGATTAAACAAATCGCTAAAAATACCAAAGTCTATAAATTGCGTTTGCATTTTAGATTCTTCACTTTCTAGATCTCTTAAAGTAATGCCTAAATTTATTTTAAGATTAGTTTTTGGATTAATAATATAAGCAAGATTAAACATTTTAAGATTAACGGTTGTTAAACTTCCCTGAAAGATTTTAATTCCAAAATCAGAAGGACGACCACTACCTACAGCCCCTTGGTCTGCATAATCACCTGTTGACATAAACAAATCATTTCCATAAGAAGTAGATTCTCCCTTTATTTCATCACCATATTGAGCAGATATAAGCTTAGCATCTATTTCCCAACGCTTCCATTTATAAGTAGATAAAACTAAGAACTCAGCAAAATTAGCCCCTAAAGGATGCGCTAAAGGCTGATTATAATGCGCATAATTCTGCTGAGGATTATCATGGGCATAAGTATAGGGTCTAACGAAGTTATATTCAGCTTGCAGAGTTAAATTCTCAACTCCAAAAAAGTTAAATATTTTACATCCCAACTGATAACCAAATCTGTTTTGCCACCAATCAAATTTCCAATTATTCTCACTAAAACCACTAAATACTGTCTGAGCATAAATATAGGCATTAAATGGGAGTTTATATTTAGTAGTTGTCCCTAATAACAGATGTTCGCTTGTTACTTTATTAAATTCAGTATTCAATAATAAAGACAGCGGATTAAGGTAATTTCCATTTAAAAAACCATGTTCACCTTCCTTGTTTACAATAACAGTCTGGTATAATGCAAGGTTAAGCTGATCAGACACATTAATGCTTAAGTAATGGGCCGACATATATTTCTTAGCATAACCCATATTATCATAACTATCATTAACTAAAAAAGAATTAATGTCTTGAAATTCAGCATATAAATTTGTGTATTGCCAACAATCAAAAGTAGTTTGAACTTTCAAGTAAGGGTAATTAAACGCATTATCTGAAAGTAAAAGAGAACGATAACCATCACCAATAAAATGTTTCCCATGTCCGAATTGGATAATACTATTTTTCAAAACTTGTATTGTTACATGGCCTGATGACATGGCATAATCAAAACCATTTTTTTTAAAACTCCTTGCATAACCTTGCCCAGGAACTACTTTATGATTTAGAATATAAGTATGAATATAAGCTGGAAATACCGCTTGATTTTCGGTAAATGAACTGAAAAAAGATAGCCCCTCACCTAATTCGCCTTCAATTAAAAAACCTCTTGTATTAATATAAGTACCCTGCTTAGTAATTATTTCTTTTCCTTTTGAAAAATTAATAATTTGGGAGGCAATCACACGATAGTCATTTCCTTTAAAAATAAAAAGATGTTCTGTCAATAATTTTCTTTTCAGCCAATTCTTTAAGTTTGGCTTATCGTTGAATAATGGCAATTGAATAGCGGAAGGCTTAAGTAATGATCTCTTTAGGGGTTTAAAAGAAGTATGTGCATTATTTAAAGAATTTAATTGTTGTTCAAATTGCAGAAAAAAATGTTTACCTAATGGAAAGCTAGCCTGCTGAGCATTAGTTTTAACTAAAAACAATACACTCATTACCAGAACTAGAAGGTAATATTTACCACCCCTAACAAATAGACAAATCATCTTAATACGGTTAAGAGCTCCTTACACCAAACTGCTAATGTATATTCATTATCTACTTTCACAGTAGTTAAACCCATTATATCTCCCGCCTGAATATCAGAATCAGAATCGCCAACCAAAACAGAATGTTCTATTGTTATTGCAGGGTAATCCTCCATTGCTTTCTCAAGCATTCCCGGTGCTGGTTTTCTGCAATTGCAATTTTCCGATACTAAGTGAGGGCAGTAGTATACTTTAGTAATTAATCCTCCTTTAGCTGCAATTTCAGTTAGCATAAACTCATGTAAGGATTCTAATTCATTATCCGTCATAATTTCCTTCCCAATACCTTGTTGATTGGTAACAATAATAATTCTATCAAAAACAGTACTTAGCTTAGCAATAGCAGTAATTGCCCCAGGCATAAAAACACAATCCTTAATCTGCTGAACATACTTTCCTTCAAGCTTAACATTAATTACACCATCCCTATCTAAAAATAAAGTATTAAAATTATTCACCTTTAAAAAAGCTCTTTTTCAATAAGCTCACACATTACATGTCCTATTAAAATATGCGCCTCCTGTATTCTTGGTGTATCTTCAGAAGGTACTTGAATCATGATATCACAAATAGCTTTCATTTCACCTCCATGATTTCCTGTAAAGCCAACAGTAATCATTCCAAGTTGTTTTGCTTTAACTAAAGCCTTTACCACATTAGCTGAATTTCCTGATGTAGAAATACCCACAAGAACATCTCCCTTCTTACCTGCAGCTTCAACCATACGCGCATAGGTTTGTTCAAAACCATAATCATTGGCAACAGCAGTCATATAGGAAGAGTTAACATGTAAGGCTTCAGCATACAAAGGCTTTCTATCTAAATAAAAACGACCACTAAGCTCAGCTGCTATATGCTGAGCATCAGCAGCACTCCCTCCATTTCCACAAAACAACACTTTTTTATCCTCATTAAAAACAGCAACTAATGCTATAATTACCTTTTTAATTGACATCTGCAGAGATTCGTTTTTCAACACATTACTGTAATTATCTACTGCCTTTTGAATACAATTTTTAATCTTGCTTTCCATGCTTTGATTTTTTGCTAAAATACAAATTATAACTCAACCAGAAACTTAGGATTTCCCACACAAAAGAGTCCTCTTACATTAACTAAATTTAAAAGTCTGGTTGTTGCTGTTTAAAAATAAATAGTGCTTTTGATGTTCCAATTCTTGTTGCGCCAGCACCTAACAATTCCATGCAATTATTGAAAGTACTCACACCTCCTGAGGCTTTTATTTGCAGATTTCCTGCAACAGATTTTATCGTCTTTATATCTTTAAGCGTTGCCCCATAACCACCATAATATCCAGTAGAAGTTTTTATAAATATCTTACTTGCCTGCTGAGGGAAATTAGTTTGAACAAGCTTTGATATTCTCTTTGAAATATTTCTTATCTCACCAGTTGACAATGCACCAGTTTCTATAATCCATTTCACAACCTTTTTTGAATTTAGGACCAAGCCAGTGCATTTAACAATATCTTCATCAAATTTCTCAAAACTCCCCCTCTTAAAAGCATTAAAATCAGCTACAAAATCTAAATCATAAGCCCCATAAGCTATAGCTAATTTTGCTTGTTTTAGTTTCTGATCTGTAGAACCCAAACCTAAAGGAAAATCAATCACTGTCCCTACTTTTACTTTAGATTTAGCTGTCTCAATTATCTCCTTAGCTTGACTCACAAACTCAGGCCTTATCATAATACAAGCAAAATTATTTGCAATCGCTTCTGCTATCTTTTCTAGTACAATTTCCTTTTCATTCTCTTTAGAAATTCCAGCTTCTTGTGCTGTTTTTAAGTAAGTCGAATCAAAGTAATCAGCTAAATTTAATTGTTGATTTTTCATAATTTTTCAAAAGTAAAAACTAAAACATTACCTGACAAAATATTCTTTTTAGTACCGTTCAATTTACTTGCCAATTAGAACCTAGAAGAGCAATTTATTCCAAACAAGAAATATAGTTAGATAATAAACCGTCAGGAAATAAAAGGGTCAGACACTTGTTTATCTTTATTAGTTAAGTGTGAATGAAACTGGAATAGTATACATTACTCTTACTGACTTACCCCTTTGTTTTCCAGGATACCAATTTGGGAAAGACTTCACCACTCGAACAGCTTCAGCATCTAAATTCTTATCAACACCTCTAACTATCTTAACATTTGTAACTTTTCCTGTTCTTTCAACTACAAACTGAATATAAACCTTCCCTTGAATATTATATTCTATAGCCATAGCTGGGTATTTTACATTCTTTTGTAAATAAGAGGTTAATCCTGCAAATCCGCACAACTCCTTTCTACCAAACTTTAAACAAGGAAATTCTGGACTTTGCTCAACTACCATAAAGATTTCTTCATCATCCTCTTCAATAATCTCAATAACCTCATCTTCATCCGACTCAGTATCTTCAATCTCAATCTCATCTTCAATTATCACATCATCTTCCACAATTTCAATTATTTCTGGTGGCGGAGGTGGTGGAGGCGGTGGCTTTACTTCTTGCTTAGTAATCGGAATAATTTCTTCTTCCAAATCATCAAGACTTAAAGCTCCTAGATTATACGTAATCTTTTCATATGTTTTATACTCAAAAGCACCAAGCACTACTAACAAAGCGATAACTAAACCGATTTGCAAAAACAGCCCTCTCTTTCTTTCTAAGTTTACTTCTGGATTCTTTTTTGGTTCCATAATATATTTTTTATCCTACTAATTCCTGGTAAGCTGCTGCATCAAGCAATTCATCTAACTCTGAAACATCAGCAATAGATATTTTAATCACCCAACCATCACCATAAGGATCAGTATTAATTAACTCTGGCTCATTTTCTAACTTTTCATTAAACGTTAAAACCCCTCCGCTTATTGGCATAAATAAATCAGAAACTGTTTTAACAGCTTCTATCGAACCAAAAACCTCTTCTTTTTCAAGGTCTTCACCTTCAGTATCAATGTCAACAAAAACGATATCTCCTAGTTCTCCTTGAGCAAACTCCGTAATACCAATATAAGCATCACCCCCCTCAACTCTTAACCATTCATGATCCTTACTATATTTTAATTCCTTTGGAAATTCCATTTAATAATTTTTTTCAAAAATACATTTTTTTGCTGGCTAACAAAATTATCCGGCCAAGGTAAATCGTAAACTAAATCCTGCATTAGTAATTGCTCCTACAAAAGTAGTAGAAATAAATGGATCGGTAAAGACTCTATCATAAAAAACTTTAATATTAAGCCTCTGATTCATGACATAGTCAGCCGAAAACTTAAGACTAATAACTCTTTGCCCCATAGTTATTTGCTCTTCATCTTCAATCACCTTTCTTATCATGGTCTTATTATTTCTAATGTTTAGGTCTAGCTTTAAGTCTAAGTCACTTGAAATCTTTTTTCCTTTTCCTGCTGATCTCAATTTAAATTCTACATCTTTAATACGATACCCTGCACCAATAATATACTCTTGACTTGAAGTTTCTGTAAGCTGGTTATTCGATAATGACAAGGCTAACATTCTACTTCTTTTAATCTCCACCTTAGTGATTAAACTATTCTTCCATGTCATGTCAATTTTAAATAGAGGACTGAACTGTTCGTTAATAGTAACCTGAGCGATTTCCTTTTGAACATGGTAACTCATATTATTTATATTTATATTTTCTGAGTCTTTAGAATCATACGCTAGATTCGTTGTATAAGAACCCACAGTATATGTTGATCGATAAGCGTGCTCTAAACTAAATGTCTTAAATCGTTTTTTTAAGGCTTTAATCCTTAACAGCCCATCATATGTAATTCTCCAATTTGGCAAAGGAATAGCAGGGAAGGCTGTTAACTCAGCTGTATTTGGGTTTCTACCTCCGTAAGCAGCCAGAAAAGCAGGTATCATCACTTCTTGGGAAGTAGCTCCATACCCACCAGTCAGCACAGTATCAAGCCCTTGAATAGTATACTCACTAGGATAACCTGTTACAGGATCAATACTTCCAGAAAAATCTGGATTATTTGCCGCTAATCGCCTAGCAATATCTGCTCTATACCCTCTAAATTTACTGAATATTGCTGAAGAGTAATCTTCATCATCTCTAGAAAAGGCTGTATTCCAAGAAATAAATGAGATACTATAACTACCTGTATTCGTCTTACTGAAACTATTAAAATCATCAAAATTATTGTCCCACTTGTAATATTCATTGGAATTATTTGAAGTCACTTTATTTGCTGTCAGTTGTATCCTAAATTGTTTTATAGGTTCTATAGTACTTCTTAGGGTAAGATTAGTTTTAGTATTTTGCCTAAACAATGTATTTAAAGTAGTATCCTTAGTAATCCACCCTCTTTTTCCTGCGATTACCCTAATATCATTCTGACTACCAAAAACAAAGGGGATTCCTGGGGCCATATCGGACCAGTCCTGACCAATAAAACTAGGTAAATTCAAATAACCAGGAAGAAAAGTTCCTTTATTTTCAGAATAATTTACTGAAATATTTTTTACCCCTAAAACAGCTCTTGTAAGGTGCTTAAATATTTGATATTGACTATTTTTTTCTTGCTCTTTTTCTTGCTCGCTATTATTTTCTTGAGTGTTAATCCTAGCTCTTGACCTTGATTTAATCCTTTGATTCAACTTTTTAAAATAAGGCACTTTATTATACAAAGTAGTCATATTTATCTGACCAGTAAACTGCTTAGTATTTGAGTTTTGAATAGTATGCCCAAGTTGTTCTAAAGCTAATGGGGCTGCATTCCAATCGTAATTAGCATTATAACGTGTACTTAGATTCATAAAATTAAGTAATGGAATTTTATTTAATGGAAACTGGTAATTTAAACCAAATACCTGATGATAGGAAGTTTGACGTCCAAAACTTAAAACCCTATCCCATATCGTATCCATTTTTTCTTTATACCCAGGATCCTTACTATTTAAACTCCCTTCAGGCTCATCAATACTTGCTTTGGTATTTACAGCCAAGTCAAGTTTCAAGGTTCTGGTCAAATCATACTTTATCTCATACATTCTATTCCAATTAAATAACTTACTATAAGTAGGAGCAATTGGAGCAGAGAAAAATTCAGAGTTACTCAGCTTTCTTAGTGTTGTTTCGTTGTATTTCTTGTCCATATCAGTTCTAAACGAAAAGGATTTTGGCATAGTATTAAAATTAAAGTCCTTGATTAAGCGGAAATAAGGAGACTTAGGTAATTTCAATTTTGCAAAAGGCTTTATATTTTTAGGCTGATTATTAAAATTATAAGTTATAGCGCCCCTATAATTTACAGTACGGTTAGAAACAGTATTAATATTTCTTATCGTTGTTTCATTTTTTGAATAAGAAAGTGTGAAATTTTCAATATCGTAGATTTTTGCTTTCTTTTGCTTACTTCCTTTTTTATGAACCTTGTTCTTTCTAACATTTGTAAAATTAATACTTTTACGCCCTACGTAATCTTGAACAATATTCCTCAATGAATCCTTTTGCTCAACACCCTTTAAGGCTTGCACTGAAGTGGTTAATAAAATATCCGGATCCAAAGGATTATAATGAGGGTTTTTAACGGATTCGGAAATTGCCATATAAACAGGAATTTTCATGCCATATTGCTCGGCAACAAACTTTCCTAAATCAAAGGAAGATGATAGATCATATTGATAGGCATTATATTTCTGACGTTCATTCACTTTCTTTTCGATACTACCAAAACCTACTGTACTTATATTACCTGATAAGGTTACATTACCGAAATCGGCTAAACGTGCAGTAAGCCTACTATTTGCTGCCCAACCTCCATATTCATCAAAATCAGTAAGCCTTAATTCATTTACCCATATCTGCCCACATTTGTCAAGACCGTCATCAGTACTTTCTACACTTGTTTTTTTAGGATTTCTTACTCCTATCATTATTGTTTTTACTTGTGCCAAATTAGGATTACCCACAACAACTATTTTACCTCTTGAAGCAAACTTAATATATGGAGTGGAAACACTTAAACCTTTAAAGTTACGTTCCTGTTTTGCTAATTGAAAAATTTCGAAAGCAATATCAATCTCATTTCCACTTGGCCAAATATCATTTGCAGAAGTAGAAAAATGAGTAGTTGGTTCTAGTGGCATTTCATACTCATAGTAATTTGTTGTGAAATCTGTTCCTAAACGAATAAAACACGAAAGATCATTCTGTTTTAAATTATCCTCAGCCCCTTCCGCATGCACAAACATTTTTAATCGTTTATAAGCCCTTACATCAATATCTACTTGCTTATAAGTTGCTCTAGAATCTCCATCCTTCAAATTACATACTTTTAACACTAATGACTGTTCATTTTGCTTTCTTAAAGCTGTTGTAGTGTTATCCACCTCTTGATTAATTCCTGGTGGAAGCACATAATTTACAGGAGAACGATTCCCATTTTCTTCATAATTCACCGCTGAAACATCAAATAGCGTTTGTTCATTATCATCTATAGGAAGATACTCCCCAGGTTCAGTTAAATCAAAACCATATCTACGCCACTCTCCTCTTACTAACTCCAAAGTAGCAAAACGACAAATAATAGGTTCTTGAAAATTTGTAAATGCCATTCTCATAAAACGAATTGACTTAAAATCTCTTATCCCACCAATCAGATCGTCTGGCTGATATACAGGCACTCTAAATTGATACCATTTTATAGATCTAGATTCTCCATTTTCTGTTTTTACATTCGTTTCTAAAACATCTGATATATAGCTATCGCCAACACCCATTCCTGGAAATAAAGAAACTTTATACTGAAAATAACTCTCAGTTTCACTTAAGGTATGATCCTTATTTATATCCTCAGTATTGGGCTGGGAAGATGCTGCAGTAGGGTAACTCTCAGGAGAGCTATCAGTAGTAACCGAATTCCCCTCGGTATTGTTAAAGTTTTTATACCTATCTAATATCAAAGTAGACTGACTATCAAAATCACTTCCTCTATAATAATGAAAATCATCTGCTGAAGGATCCTTTATTGCTTGTTGATATGCTAATGAGGTCTCTCCATAATTAGCTCTAATTTGTTGTATATATATAGAATCAAAAAATAACTTTTCATCATCATTTTTTAATCCATCCAAACCAACATCTTGAAAGGTTCTTGTCGCAGGATCATTATCAAAAGCCTCAACAATAGAAAAATTAGTAGGGACTCTACCCCAAGCGGTAGTATCTACATCTTCAACAGTTGCTGAGGTTGGCAAACCATTTTCAAAACTTTTATAACCATCTTTTAAAACATCTTCTGAAACATTTCCTAACTGTAAATATAAATCTCCACCTGAATGAGAGCTATTACCATCTTCATCATTAAACGGATCCATCATCCAGAATTCTACAAACTCAATATTAGATGATTCAAAATCATTCGTTTCTAACTTCCGCATGATTCCTGCCCAAGAATTAGAAGGGTTCAATAACTTCCCAGAAGCCTCTATCCCGTTCACAGTATAATTATTTGATCCTTTTTCATTAGGGTAATACGCTAGATCAAGCATAGAGAGGTTAGTAATTTGACTTCCTAAATTAGGATCTTTATTTGGAAACACTTCTGTTTCCAACACTTCACGAGAATAATGATAAGAAAGCTGAGGAATTTTATTTCCATTAGCTAGTGTCAGCGTTTTATTAATATTCGGTGGAGTAATAGAAGTATTCCTAAAAAATACAGGATCAATAGTATACCATGCTAGTTTTGCTCTTTTTGCTCCAAATTTTAAGGCCTCATGTATTCCATAAAATTCTGTTTGAGGGTATTGAAAAATTAACTGCTGGTTATCTCCTGAAGGTAAAGAGGCCATGCTCCATGAAGCCATATTTTTAAGATTAATAGAGCTACGACTTGATTCAAAATCATCAATATAAGAAACCCCATTAGCCCCCACAGAGCTATGATGTCCTGGCACTAGATAAGCAAATTCAGAACTGGCAATAAGGCTCGATTTTGTTTTTGTCTCCAGTAAAGGCAACCAATCAATAGCTTTTGTCAACCATGGGGCTTCAGTTTGATAGTTTCCATCTAAACCCCAAATTGTATTAGAAATAGGTTCATCTCCAGCATTAATTTTAGCCGTATATGGACGCTCTGTTAAATTTAGCATAGTAGCCCCAATCAAGAAATCCTTATTAATTTCATAATCAACATGCAAGCCCACCAATGTTTTATTCTGAATACCAAACATGGAATTATTTTCTAAAGCAATTTTAATAGGTAGTCCTGAATTTAAAATTCCTTCATTAATAATAGTAACTCTACCAAGCATATAGTCTACGGTATAATCTTGATTTTCGGTTAGTTTTTGTGACCCAGCTGTTACCGTAACTGAACCCTCAGGCACATTCATAGCATTTAAACGAATTTCAGCGCCTGATGAAGATTGATAACTCCCTTTTAACCTAAATTTATTTAGTTCAGGATATTGCTGAGCAACTGTAAGAGTAGAATCGTAAAGTGCTTGATAAACATATTTTTTTGCTAAAGTAGCATCATTAATTTTACTATATAAATGAGAGCCAAAAGGCTCACGTACAGGAAAAATTATTCTTCCATTTGATGATCGAGCAGTAAGCCCCTCAATAAAATCAAATATACCATCTGACTGCACATCCATTTGTTGATTTAACCTATCCAAATTTAATGCTCTTATAAGGGGGATTCCTTGCAAATCTCCTTCTGTAAGGTAGTTAGTCAGTGCTCCAGTTTCTTCAGTATTTTCATAAACCACATCCAATACAAAGCCCTCTTTACTCATTTGATAAGCCCCTAGCGCATAGATATTCTTCATCATTAAATGCCAATTAGGCAAGCTAGGCGTAAAATTAGTTCCCTTTAATAATTTTACTATTAAAGCATCAGGAGCACTAGGCCCATTAGTAGTGAATTCCCCTACCTGAAAAACCTTATCGCCTACGGTATATTGAAAAGCGACCGCTAATACTTCATCATTATTTAGGGCTTGATTTAAAGAAATATACCCAAGTTGATTCTGAATAGTGAACTCTGAACTGGATAGCATTTTTGCTCTTTCTAGCTTTTCGTAATCTTGCCCATTCAAAATACCAACTCCCGGGTTTAAAATAGCATTAACATCATTTATATTTCGAATATTATAATTAGTTAATAGGTTTTGATATAAATCATTAGATGCATATTGATAAGCTGGGTTTGAGCCTTGATCCCCCATTACTGGAAAGGCGTCATATTGTCCTCCCCAGTTTAAATCATGAACAAAAGAAGTATTATGAATATTCTGATTATTTTCTCCTAAATCCATGAAGGAAACAATATTCCTGGTGTCATTTGTTGCGCCTGTTTTGTTGGTTACCCAAACCTCAACTTTAGTAATATTTATTGCAGAATTAATAAAAGGAAGATTGGCTAAAGCCAAATCATAATTATCCTTAAAATAATGGGCTAAGAAATAATGTTTATTGGCTTCATATTGATCAACATATACATCAAACTCTGAAGTTTGCGCTCCCCCTCTAACTTCAATTTCTGAAGCAGTACTTTTTTGCTGAGATAAAATACCAGTAATGGTAGTTCGACCAAATTGCAATTGGGTTTTAAAGCCAAAAAGAGATTGACTTCCAGTAATAAGCGTACCATTTAAAGGGAGACTAACATTTCCAATTTCAAGCTTCTTTATTATTTCATCCTCATAACCGGTATATTCTAACTTCATTTGGTTTTCAAAATCAAAAGTACTCTCTGTATTAAAACTAGTGGTTAATTTTAACTTATCCCCAATTTTACCGATTACATTCATTTGTATTTTCTCCTGAAAATCAAAAGAAGTTGTTTTTCTTTGTTCTTCTGTTAAAGCAGGATTATCTAACCTATTAATTTTTAAACCAAATATTAATTCAGCTGACCCTTGAGGGCGAATATCAACTGCATTGCCTCCAAAAATTCTGTCAAAAGCCTGACCAGGAATAAATAGTTTTGGCAAACCTAATGCTGAAGTCTGATTACCTGTTCGTTCTTTTGATCTATCATTCCAATAATCAGCAATAGAATTTTTCATTTTATATTGCTGGTATTCTTTAAAGCCCAATGTAGTCGACCTTCCTAACCTAAGCCCTCCTATTTTATGCTGTAAAGTATATTGATTATTCAGAATGTCATAATTAACATGCGACTTAATATTGCTTGGTGAATTCATAAACATACCTCCGCTTTGATTACCCAAAAAAGGATACGCTAAAGTGGAGTCGGAAGATTGCCCCGACACATTAGTACTTGCAAAAATTAATGCAAAAACTAATACAAGTAAATTATGATTTCTATTGATTTTCAATTCCTAATACAGTAATTACATTTGGCTTAATGCCGTTCTCACTAAATCCTCAATAGTTACAATTTCAGGGTTTGATCTTAATACTTTATCAATTTTGCTTTCAGCCCCTTTTTTAGCAAATCCTAAAGCTAGTAGTGCAGATAACGCTTCTTCCTTAATAGTATTGTCTATTGTGTCAAACAATAAATCAGAAGTAGGCATTCCTTTAGCAACCTTATCTTTTAAGTCAATAATAATTCTTTGAGCTGTTTTTGCACCAATTCCCTTTACACTTTGTACCGCCTTTACATCAGCAGTAGTAATATGATGAACAATCTCTTGGGGGGAATAGGTTGACAGTATTACCTGAGCAGTACTTGGACCAACCCCAGAAACAGAAATTAAATTTTGGAATAAATGACGTTCACTTTCTTCAAAAAAACCAAATAAAGTATGCGAATCCTCCTTAACTGAAAGATGAGTATATAACTTACACAACTCGCCATCAATAGCTGAGAATGTTTGCAATGAGATTTTGATTTTATAGCCTACCCCATTCACATCAACAACCACATAAGTTGGTGTTTTTTCTACTAGTTTTCCGTGTATATGTGTTATCATTTTTTTATTTGAGCATCAACAACCGACAAGGTTACCATATTAATAATTTCACGCACTGTACACCCTAACTGCAAGATATGTACTGGCTTTTTCATTCCAACTAAAACAGGACCAATTGAATCAGCCTCTGCAACTTCTTGTATTAATTTATAGGCTAAATTACCTGATTCAAGATTAGGGAAAATTAAAGTATTTGCTTGTTCCTCTGCCAGAACTGAAAATGGAAAAATTCGTGCTGTTTTCTCAGTATCTAAAGCAAAATCTGCCTGTATCTCTCCATCAACTATCAAATTAGGATTTCTTTCTTTCAAAAGAACAGTTGCTTTTGCCATTTTTGAAGATCCTTCAGTTCTTGTAGAGCCAAAATTAGAATAAGATAACAAAGCTAACCTTGGTGTTATATTGAATTTTTTAACTGTTTTAGCAATCATTTCACTCATATCTACCAATTCTTCAGTTGTGGGATTCGTGTTGATAGTTGTATCTGCTAAAAATAGTGTTCCTTTCTTAGTATTCATAATATACATTCCGGCTACTTTCTTCACATCATCTCTCTTCCCAATAACTTCAAGCGCAGGCTTAATTGTAGTTCTATAATTCCTGGAAATTCCAGAAATCAAGGCATCTGCCTCTTCATTTTCTACCATCATTGACCCAAAATAGTTACGCTCACGCATTAATTTCCTAGCTTCAAACTGAGTAAGCCCTTTTCTTTTCCTTTTTTGCCAAAGAATATCACCATACTCATCTCTCTTCTTTTTTTGTGATTCATCTTTAGGATCGATAATAATTAAATTCTCAAACTCAATAGAAAACTCCTCAATTAAATCAATGATTTTCTGTTTTCTTCCTAATAAAATTGGAACTGCAATCCCCTCATCACTTACCTGTTGAGCAGCCTTTAATATTTTATAATGTTCAGCCTCAGCAAAAACAACTCTTTTCGGATTTCGTTTCGCTCTAGCAGTTAAGGTTCTGATTAATTTATTATCTAAACCCAATCGTTTTTTTAAACTTTCACGGTACTTATTCCAATCTGGAATTTCCAACTTTGCTACCCCACTTCTTATTGCCGACATGGCAACTGCAGGAGCTACAGCAGTAATCAATCTAGGATCTAAAGGTTTAGGAATAATGTATTCCGAACCAAAGGACAAAGTATTATCATCATAGGCCAAATTAATTTCATCTAATACCGTTTCCTTAGCCAAATTAGCAATTGCCTTTACGGCTGCCAACTTCATATTTTCATTAATTTCAGTTGCTCGAACATCTAGGGCTCCTCTAAAAATATAAGGAAAACCCAGCACATTATTTACCTGATTAGGATGATCAGACCTTCCTGTTGCCATAATAATATCATCCCGAGAAGCCATAGCTTCTTTGTATGAAATCTCAGGGTCAGGATTAGCTAAAGCAAATACAATTGGGCGTTTTGCCATTGACTGAACCATTTCTGTTGTCACAATGTTTGCTACTGAAAGACCTAAGAAAACATCTGCATTTTTCATAGCTTCATCAAGCGTATCGCACCTTCTGTTAGTTGCAAAAATTGCTTTATTACCTTCAAGTCCTTCTCTATTCTGTTTAATAACTCCCTTGCTATCCAACATGATAATATTTTCCTTTTTTACTCCTAGGGATAAATATAATTTCGAACAAGACATGGCCGCAGCTCCAGCTCCATTAACCACAATTTTAATTTTTGAAATATCCTTTTTGGCAATTTCTAAAGCATTTAACAAAGCTGCTGCCGAAATAATAGCTGTCCCATGCTGATCGTCATGCATTACAGGAATATCCAGCTCTTCTTTTAGTCTTCTTTCAATTTCAAAACATTCTGGCGCTTTTATATCTTCCAAATTAATTCCACCAAAAGTAGGGGCTATGGCTTTTACTGTCTGAACAAACGTATCAATGTCACTTGCATCTACTTCAATATCAAAAACATCAATATCAGCAAAAATTTTGAATAACAATCCCTTACCCTCCATTACTGGTTTTGATGCTTCAGGCCCAATATCTCCTAAACCTAACACTGCTGTTCCGTTTGAAATTACAGCAACCAAATTTCCCTTTGCTGTATATTTATATACATCTTCTTTTTTTTTCGCAATTTGCTTACAAGGTTCAGCAACTCCTGGGGAGTATGCTAATGATAGTTCTCTTTGTGAGCTATGCTGCTTAGTAGGAACAACCTCAATTTTACCTGGCCTTCCCTCTGCATGATAAGCTAACGCTTCTTTCTTACTCACTTTCTTTGACATAATCTACTTTTATTCTATAAGTAGGCAAATTTAATGATTTGAAATGTATCTAGCACCATAAAAAAGAAAACCCTGCACAATAAGTACAGGGTTTAAATATTTTATGTAAAACTACTTATTTAACAATCAATTTTTTGATTGAAACGACTTCATCATTCACTATTAAATTCCCAAAGTAAATACCTTTTGTCATATCTGATAAATCTAATTTTTGAATACCTTCTTCAGTTAATAATATCTCTTTAACTTCATTTCCTAAAATATCAATCAATTTGAGAGTTGCCGCATTACCCTTAAAAGTAAAATAAACCACTTCACTAGCAGGGTTAGGGTAAAAATCTCCGACATTAGTCGTTATTTCATAGTCATTAATTAATGTAGCGCTACCATTATAAGTTATTGTAATACATGTCTTATCTGTAACATCTGACTCAGGATAGAAACAATATTCAATAACTGCAGAAGCAGGATCACAATAAGCATTATAGTACCCCCCAAAATCAATATCATCTCCCTCTCCAGGAAGTAAATTATTTGATGAAGAAGATATATAAGTAGTTGCACCATAACAATTACTACCCCAACAAAAATAGTTTTCCGTACCAGCAGTAGTGTCTATTATTACTTTCTCGCATAAAACATTAAGAGTATCACCTGATATATTTTTTACTGTTAGTGAAGAATAATGTGTTTCTAAGCATGCATCAATTGTTGGAGCAAAAGCACTACCAGTCACGACTAAACTTTGCGCCGCAACAAAACTTACCTGAGCAACAATCAATATAAAAAGTATAATTTTCTTCATTTGTTTTGTTTTTGCAAATATAGAATATTTATAATTAAAATCTTTTGTTTTTGAACGCGTAAGACTTTAAGAAGCCTAAATATAACTACAAAGCAAAAAATGTATATATTTGTCGACTTAATCATTAAAAATCATATAACATGAAGAAAATTTTACTTTCCGTATTTGCCCTAGGTACTCTAGCAGCAACTGCACAAACCCTAGTAAGCACAAACCCTGAGGATAGAAATATTGTTCTTGAAGAATTTACAGGAATCCATTGTGGATACTGTCCTGATGGACATTTAAGAGCGCAACAATTGTATGACAATAACCCTGGAGATGTTGTTTTAATAAACATTCATGTTGGCGGCTACGCAGCTCCTTCAGCGGGAGAACCTGATTTTAGAACTTCTTTTGGAACTGCTATTGATGGACAAGCTGGTGTAGCTGGATACCCTGCAGGAACAATTAACAGACATGAATTTGGAGTTTTCAACTCTAGTGCACCTGCAGGTCAACAATGGACTCTATCACAACAAGGAGGTACAGCCATGAGTAGAGGAGACTGGGCTACAACTGGATCCACAATCCTTACGCAAGCTTCTCCTGTAAATATTGGATTTCAAAGTTCACTTGATATTGCTACAAAGGTATTGACTGTAGATGTTGAACTTTACTATACAGGCTCACAAACAGTAACTTCAAATATGTTAAATGTTGCTGTAATGCAAAATAATGTTGAAGGACCTCAATCTGGATCTTCAGCTAATCCTGGCTCTGTTTTAGCAAATGGGAATTACAATCACAATCACATGTTACGCCATTTAATGACGGGGCAATGGGGTGAACAAATCGATACTATAACAACTGGAACATTAATAAGTAGAACCTATACATGGATATTGCCAAATGACATAAATGGTGTTGACTTAGACCCAACAAATATTGATGTTGCTGTTTTTGTTTCAGAAGGAAACCAAGAAATCATTACAGGTGAATCTGCTTCAAGCACTATAGTATTCCAAAATTCTTATGATGCTTTTTATAGTAATGCGGCTGCAACTGACCTTAACTGTTCTACTGCTTCAACTGACTTAGAAATTTCATTCAAAAACTACGGGAACATCCCATTAACATCACTAGATATTGAATATGCTATTAATGGAGGTACGTCAATTACTTATCCATGGACTGGAAATATCGCTTCAGGAGTCCTTGAAACTATTACTATTCCTAGTGTTGCAGGTGGTTCTAGTCCAAACAATACTGTTGATATTACTTTAAATAATCCAAATGGGCAAACTGACCAAAACACCGGTGACAATGCAGGTAATACAACATTTGGAGGATTAAGTAATGCTACAAATGGAGATGCTACTATTATTATTATTACTGATGCATATGGCTCTGAAACAACTTGGGACTTAAAAGATGCAAGTGGTATCACGATTACTTCAGGTGGACCTTACCTTGATTTAACTGCAGCAGGAACAACAACACAGCCAACAGTAACAGCAACTCTTGATCCAAACACATGTTATTCCTTTAATATACATGATACTTATGGTGATGGTATTTCTGGATCACCTGGAAATGGAAGTTACACTGTCACTGACATCTCAGGAGTCATTCTTGCTACAGGAGGTGTATTTACATCTGAGGAATCGGCAAGCTTTCAGACTGGAGGAACTACTGCAGTAACTGATTTAACTTCTGACTTAGCTCTTTACCCTAACCCAGTTAAAGATGTTTTAACAATTGAAGGAAACTTCACATCAGTAAACATTCTTGATATATTCGGTAAATTAGTACTAAGTACTGATGCTCAAAACACAATTGATGTTTCTTCTTTAAGTAATGGAGTTTACTTTGTAAACATCAAAGCTGAAAACACAATTACTGTTAAGAAAATTACTGTAGCTAAGTAATTCTCAATAACATATAATCCAATAAAAAACCCTGAAGAAATTCAGGGTTTTTTATTATCCTTTTATTCCACTTTTATTATTAAATTAGCCAAAACAAATTCAAGTAAAATGAAAAAACTATTTCTATCCCTTTTCGCGACTATACTCTTTTCAACTCTCAGTATTGCTCAAAACAGAACTTTACCTTCAGTAGATGTAAAAACACTTGATGGAGGGAGTATAAATATCACTGCGATAGAAAATAAAGGCAAGCCAATTGTAATAAGTTTTTGGGCTACATGGTGTAAGCCTTGTAAAAAAGAACTAAATACTATTGCAGAGGTTTATGAAGATTGGCAAGATGAAACAGGTGTAAAACTAGTTGCAATTTCAATTGATAATTCAAGATCAATGGCTAAAGTAGCCCCTTATGTTAATGCATCAGACTGGGATTATGAAGTTTACATAGATCCAAATGGAGATTTGAAAAGAGCTATGGGGATTTCAACAGTACCTCATACTTTTCTACTAAACAGTAAAAAAGAAATAGTTTGGCAACACAAAGGATATGTTGATGGTGATGAAGACGAACTATTAGAACAAATCAAAAAACTAGCTCACTAATGCTTAAAAAAATAACATATACTTTTATTTTATCCTTTCTAACGCTTAATAGTTTAGCGCAAAATAATAGTGGCGAAATTCATGGGGATTTTGATTTAAACATGCAAAGCTACCAAGAAGATGAAATTATAGGTGCAAAAGCAGCTGATGAAATTATTCTTAACAACGCTTACTTAAATATTAATTATACAAAAGGTGATTTTGCTGCTGGCTTGCGTTACGAAAGCTACCTAAATGCACTTATGGATTTTGATGATAATTATAAAGGAAATGGGATTCCATTCCGATATGCATCTTACACTATTGATGGACTTGAAGTAACTGTAGGAAATTATTACGAACAAGTTGGAAGTGGATTAATCTTTAGAAGTTATGAAAATAAAGGATTAGGGGCTGATAACGCAATGGATGGAATTCGCTTAAAATACAGTCCATTAAAAGGAGTTTATTTAAAATCATTTATAGGAAAGAGTAGAACTTATTTTACGTATTCTGACGGTATAATTAGAGGAGCTGATGGGGAGATAAATGTTAATGAAGCCTTAAATCTAAAATCAAAAACAAGAATAATTATTGGACAAGGAATCGTTAGTAGATTTCAGGCAGACATCAACCCTAAATTTAAATTACCTCAGAATGTTGCTGCTTATTCAACTCGCTTAAGCATAATCAATGGAGGATGGAACTATTCAGGAGAATATGCAATTAAGCTAAACGATCCAGTAGGATCGCTAACTACTGAAGGAAATAATTACGCAAATGGAAATGCTTTAATGAGTAGCCTTACCTATTCCAAAAGAGGATTTGGAATTGTAGCAGAAATGCATAGAGTGGATCACATGGAATTCCGATCAGAGAGAGCTAAAGAAAAACAATATATAATTAATTATATCCCTACACTAACCAAGCAACACACTTACACTTTATTAGCCCTTTACCCTTCCGCAACACAAACAGAAGGTGAATTTGGCACTCAGATTGATGTGTTTTATAAAATAAAAAAGGGAAGCCTTTTGGGTGGGAAATATGGAACAAAAATAATATTTAATTTTTCTAGAATTAATGCTCTTAATGGTGGCAACTCATACTTGAATGATAATAGGGAACACAATCCAATGTTTATTAGTATTAAAGGAGAAGAACTATACTATAAAGACATAAACTTAGAAATCTATAAAAAAATTAATACGAAAATTAGAGCAACCGGTATATTAGCCAAACAGTCCTACAACAAAGATGTATTAGAAGGGAAAACACCTGGAACTTACGGAATAGTTGAATCCACTATTGCTATTGCTGATATAAGTTATAAAATTAAAAAAGGACATACTGTTCGTGTTGAATTGCAAGAACTATTGGCTGATGGTGGAGAAGGAAGTTGGAGCATGGGACTAGCAGAATATACTATATCTCCACATTGGTTTTTTGCAGTTCAAGACATGTACAATTGGGGGAATCATGATGCAAGCAAGCAATTACATTATGTAAATGTAAATTGTGGTTTCTTAAAAGGAGCTAACAGAATTGCCATTGGTTATGGTAAAAAAAGAGCAGGAATTTTCTGTGTTGGAGGAGTATGTAAAGAAGTTCCTTCATCAAACGGATTTAGTTTAACAATATCATCAAGTTTTTAATATGAAAAATATAATCACACTTTTTAGTTTTATTTTAATCATCACATCTTGTGATGTAGTTGAAGGTCCATTTGAAATTGACACAGGAAATGTAATT
>Ga0307995_1000722_pt1 | contig 21838 bp, 16 predicted proteins | sample EllFjometagen262_FD_203132 | JGI IMG/M metagenome (GOLD analysis project Ga0307995, IMG submission 203132) | Marine microbial communities from Ellis Fjord, Antarctic Ocean - #262 | ecosystem: Environmental > Aquatic > Marine > Unclassified | place: Southern Ocean | collected 2014-11-02 | reverse complement strand
GCCCATCCATTTAGGTAAAAATGATTTAAAGTTAGGCATTTTAAAATCGAAACTAAAGAATCCTTTAACCTTGTCTATTATACCTTGGAACATACCTGAAATGCTTGGCATCTCAAAGCCTTCAAAACTAAAGAATCCTGTAATAGTTGACCATGCGTCTGATGCTAATTGACTAATGCTAAATCCTGTGCCTTCTTCGCCGCTGCCAAAACTAAAGAATCCAGTTACAGTTTTCCAAGCATCAGTTGCTAGTTGACTAATACTAAACGAACTTTCACCGAAACTAAAGAATCCTGTAATAGTTGCCCATGCATCAGTTGCTAGTTGACTAATACTAAACGAACTTTCGCCAAAAGTAAAAAATCCTGTAATAGTTGCCCATGCATCAGTAAATATTTTACTGAGGCTCCATGTTTTATCACCAAAGCCTAGCCATCCTGTAACCTTTGTCCAAGCTGCATCAAACAATCCACCAATGCCTGTCCATACTTTGCCTGCAAAAGAAAAATATCCTGTTACTAAGTCCCATGCTTTACCAAACAGCGCAGATATACTAAATCCTTCTTCTCCAAAAGTAAAGAATCCTGTAACCTTATCCCACATCTCTGTTAACGGAGTCATAAGATCTACAGTATCCCACCAATCTGTTATTCCTGTAAATATTCCTGTTATTGAATTCCATGCATCGTTTATATTTTCTTTAATAAATTCCCAAGAAAACATTGCTGCTATTGCAGTAAATCCAATAGTAATTGCCGCAATTGTTCCTGATATGCCTGCAAATATTGCTAAGAACGGTGCTGCTGCTATTAAGGCTGCGCCAATAAACGGTGCTGCTATGATGGCGCCAATTCCTGCTAATGCTCCAACAACAATAGTGTCCCAGTCAGGTAACAGATTACTAATCATGCCACTAAACATATCGCCTATAACAGGACCAACGTTTGTTGAAATCCAATCAGCTGCATCTTGGAAAGCCATCATTAATGGACCATCTTCATTCATTAAGTTTCCAAAAAGTCCAGCAACCTCAACTTCTTGGGAGCCGCCTGGTCCGCCTTCAACTTCCTTTGTTCCTCCGAACAATGCTGTTTTAAGATCAAACTGAGTAAAGTCAGCAAGGAATTGTTTAAATGCGCCCATTACTTGCGTCATTACATCTTTAAGCCCGTCTATTACAGATTTGAATCCATCACTTGCTACCAACTTTGTAAACATTCCAGTAAACGATTCAAGGCCTAATCCCATTGCACCTAATGGACTATCTGGGCCCATTGAAAATGCAGACATTAAATTAGTACGAATTTCACGTAGTGCATTACTAAAACCTTTTTGCCCTGCATCTTTAGCTGCTTCAGCTTTTTTCTTTTTTGTTATTTCTAAAGCTTGCTCTTCAGTTACTAATACTTTATCTGCTAAAGTGCCGGCCAAATCTAATGCTTGTCCATATCCAGTTCCGCTTGCAATAACAGCATCTAAGCCTTCTTTCATTCCTGCGGATTTTTCATCAAGATCTTTTCTAACATTGACCATAAATGTACTATATTCAGCTGCACTCATATTTTGAATATCTTTTGATGACTCTCTAAATGTATCAGATGCTGTTAGTAAACCTTGTGCCAGTGGAGTATTTGCTACGCCATCAGCCATATCTTTTAGTGCATCAGCAAGAGCATCTGGTGTTTGTGATAAGTTAGCTGCGAATTTTAACTGTTGATCATCAGTCATCCTTGCTATTGCTGCGCGTGATCTCGAGTCTTGATTGACTTGATTCATTTCTTCTTTAATTTGATCTCTGCGCTTACCTGTTATTGCTGCTAATTGGTCAACTGTTTCAAGATAGTTAGCTGCTCCATCGGCAGTTAGTTTAGCTTGTTTACCTTCAGCCCTTGCTTGACGTTGACTAAATTCTGCATAATCAATTAATGATTCATTTAAATCTTGAGCAGTATAACCTATTCCCATTAATGCCCTGCCAGGTCCATTTCTTAATTCTCCTGCCAATTTTGCAAACTGCACAGTACCGTTTGCAACGCCTCCACCAAAGTATGTCATTCTCTGACTGTTTTCAGCAACTATGTCTGAAAACTCACCTAACGGAATGCCTGCACTAGCTGCCATATTTCGTAAGCCATTAAGCCCTTCGCCAAATACTGCACCTGAGTTACTCATTTGTCTAAAGCTATCTAAATTTTGATCAAATATTCCTGTCAAGCCACCTAGCAGACTACCGACTATCGGAATATGCCTTGTAAAGTCGCTCATGCTTTCGCCGCCCATAAGGGCCTCTTTGGCTAAGCCACCAAAGCTACTCAACAGTCCTGATATGCCGTTTCCGGCTGCGCCTAGTAACGATCGTGAAAGCTTACCTGCTGCATGACCAGCATCTTGAAAAGATTTAGTAGTTTTGTCAGTGGCGTCTTGTAAATCTTCAATGTCGTCTGCTGCATTGCCAGCTTGGGCACCTAAATCAGCAACGCCAGCAGCAGCTTTCTTTCCGCCTGCGCCACCACCGCCCATTTTTTCTACCGCAGAAGCAAGACGAAGTAGCGTAACTTCACTAGCTACACCATTACCGCCTACATTACCAATTTCTACTTCATCAGCCACATTAAAATCCTTGAGTTATATACGCACATAAATATATTAGATACATACTAGTACACATTGTATTTATACGGAGAGAATCATGTCAGAGTTTAACCCATCGGAATATTCAGGTAATATGGAACAAAATCCATTAAGAAAATATTTTAGACAACCTAAAGTCTATATCACGCTTCCAAGTAAAGGAATGTTTTACCCTGAGGGATCTATTGAAATTACTCAGAACGGTGAATATCCTGTATTTGCTATGACAGCCAAAGACGAACTAACAATGAAAACACCAGATGCGCTTCTTAACGGTGCTGCAACTGTTGACGTTGTTAAAAGTTGTGTTCCTAACATTACTAATCCTTGGTGCATGCCTAGTATTGATTTAGATGCAATACTTATTGCTATTCGTATTGCAACATACGGTGATAGCATGGAAATTACTACAAAAGTTCCAAACATAGGTGACGAGCGTAAGTTTGATGTAGACTTACGTCAATTACTTAACAACCTTGTTACTAAAGAGTTTGAAGTTAATTTAGATATTAACGATATGAAAATTTTAATTCGCCCATTAACATACAAAGAATTTACTGATGCAAGTTTAAAAACTTTTGAAGAGCAGCGTATTTTTAGTTTAGTTAACGATGACGAAATGCCAGACTCAGAAAAACTAGCAAAGTTTAATGTAAGTTTTAAAAAGCTTACTGATTTAACTGTTAGCACACTAGCTAAAAGTATTGCATCAATATCAATAGGTGATACAGTAGTTACAAATCAAACACACATTGATGATTTTATTGATAATGCTGACAAAGATTTTTACACTACTATTATAGATCATTTAGAAGCACAGCGTACTAAGTTTACATTAGAGCCGATAAAGGTAACTTCACCGGACGAAGATGTTAAAAACGGAGCACCTAAGGATTGGGAAGTTCCAATCACGTTTGATCAATCAAATTTTTTCGCATAAGGATTTTAGCTTGGTCCGTGGCTGAAATCCTAGAAGAAGTCAAACACATGGAAAACCAACAAAAAGAAATTAAGAGTGAAATCTTAAAACTTTGTTGGTACATGCGTGGCAGTGTTACGTTAGATGAGGGTTTTTGCTTAACCTGGGAAGACAGGTCTCTTATTAGTGATATCGTTAAAGAGAATCTAGAAACTACTAAGAAAAGCGGAATGCCTTTCTTTTAAATATAGCTTATTCCAAACATACTATTAGTACCTTCTAGTAAGTGTACACGCATTCCTAAATCACTCCAACTTAAATTATGCTCTTTTAACATCTTAGTAATTTCATAGTAAACACTTTGAGTTAGGAATCTTTCGCCTGCTTTAGCATTTGCAACCCAAGCTTGTTGTTGCTTACTAATATCAACTCCTGCTTTAGCAAACGTCATAATTTTTTGTGCTGCTGCAACTCCACTTTCTTTATCACCTTTAGCTAGTTTAGCAAGATCACTTGCAATAGTAGCTGCTGTCTTCGGTGGCATAGGTTTCTGTCCACCTTGTACTTTACGTATATCGCCTTTAGCTTTTTCAAATGTGTCGCCGGCTGCTGCGTTTTTAGGTGCTGGTTTGGCGCCCGCTGCCTTCATACCTGCTTTTTCAAGCGAATCAATATGTTGCACAAGTGCTGTTGCATCTTCCGGTGATAGTTTAGCAACAGCTTGTTGAACAGCTTTAAAGTCCATTCCTGATGCTGCTGTAGGTGCTGCTCCTGCTGCAGGTGCTGCTGTAGGTGCTGCTGTGGGTGCTGCTGTGGGTGCTGCTGTGGGTGCTTCTCCTGATGTTGCTGCTGGCTCTGCACCCGGTGCTGCTGTTGGTGCTGCTCCTGGCTTTGCTGCTGCTTTTGGATCTGCTGCAACTGGCGCTGGCGGAAGTTTTGCTCCTAGTGTTTTGTAAACTGGCGCTAACACTTTATCATCAACGCCTTGTTGTCTTAGTATGTTTGCAACAGCATCACTGTCAGTTGGCTTACCTGCCTTAACCCATGCTTGTTGCATCTTGTCAGCAGTAACTTTAGTTGTTATGTTCTTGCTAACCTTTGCTGCTTTTGCCCCAACTGCTGCTGCGCCTTTTTTAAGTGCGTTTCCAGCTGATGCTGCGCCTTTTTTAATTGCATCCAATGGACCTTCTGCAAGTATAACAGCCGGTGATTGGTCACACCATTCTATAATAGTTTTAATTTGTAGTGAAGAAAGATTTTTACTTTCTTCTTTAGTTGATTTTTTATTGTTTGATGCAGCACCTGTAACAGCACCTTGACCGAGTGGTGCAGCAATGTCAGCAATAGTGCTCATTGTTTCGACGTCTTTTGCTGCATCGCCTGTAAGTTGTGCAATTTGTGCTTTAAGTTCAGGATCGTTTAGTGCTTCTTGCCCTGCATCTATAATAGCATTGTTTGCTTCAATTCCTGCCGTTCTTAATGCTTTTAGTGCTGCCTGATCTGTTGACGCTTTAACTTGTTCTAGGAAGCCATATACTTTGGCTGTTGCAGCACGAGCTTCGGGGCTATGTGCATCAGGTATTGTAGATCCTAAGAATTCTTTTCCTGTATCCTTTGCTGCCTGATCAGCCGCGGCGCTTAATGCTTGATATGTGTCTGCTTGATCTTGTGTTAACATAACTTCGCCACTAAAATAATTACCAGCAGTGCCAGTGCTTGAAATCTCAACTCTTATTGCTCCGTCTGGAAAAGCTGCATTCCATGCATCCAATGCAGGACCCTTTTCTAAGGTTGCAGCATCTATTGCAGGTTGTGAAGCAGCATCTTTAAGTGCTTGTGCTGCTGCTTTAACATCTTCGTCGCTTCCAGTAGCAAAAAAATCCTTAAATTCGGTTGACATAAACTGGAATGCTTTTCCTGATAGATAACCAAGAACTGCTGTCTTCATTGACTTGCCAGCTGCTGTTGAAAGTTTTTCGCCTTGTAATAAATCTTTAGTTGCTCTTGCTAAAAAGCCAGCTAACGCACCACCAAGTGGTCCGCCTGCCATAGCAGCCGCTGCGGTTAATACTGCTACTGCAATACTAGCTTTACCAGGATTAGCTTTAGCCCAATCACTAACGCCTTGTATTGCTTTAACAACTTTACTGTCTTTAGCACCAATCTTAGCTTTTAGTTGTTCAAACTTAGCATCTGCATTTTCAACTGGTCCAGCTTTTTGTACTGCTGCTCCTAGCTTGTTAATTTGACCGTCAATAAATTTAAGTGCCTTAACAGGAAGTTTAGCAACATCTGCACCTTTGCCAAGTAAAGATCTGTTGCCGCCTGCTGCTGTTGCATTTTTTTCAACATCTGTAAATAATTGACTAATTTGCTCTGGGCTTAACTTTGCTTCTACAATATAACGCTCAACATTTGTGATAAAAGGAATAATATGTTGTGTTTCAAGTAGTGTTAAGCGAGGATCATTCCATCCTTCAGTAATTAGTGTACGCTGTGTTAAATCGATCTCGTTAAGTCTCATTATACTACTCCGGCTTTTTTAGATGCTTGTTGTCTAATAGCTGCTCGTTGTTTAGGTTGCATTGATGCAATACTCTTTTTCATTACATCCATATTAGGACTTGCTGCAGGTTGTGCTACTTTAGCTGCTGGAGCAGTCCCTGGTTTAGCTGCTGGAGCACCAGGCTTAGTAGGAGTTACTTTAGGAGCTGCGGCAGCAGCCGGCGCACTTTTTGCAGGTGCATTCTTTTTACCCATTAATCCCTGACCAAAACCCTTAGCAAAGTTTTTAACTCCAGAGCCTACAGCTCTTACGCCACCACCAATTTTATTTCCGGCATCTGCAGCACTCAATTCATCTAATTGCTCGTGTTCTGTAAACTCAGAGATTTTCATACGATTATTCCTTAATATCAACTATAATGTATTTATTAATTTGTTAACTGTTTGATTATTTACTTCGTAAATAATAGTTATCGCTTACGCTCTAACTGACTATACTTCGTTTTGTATAAGTGATAAGTTGTAAGATGATATTATAATTGCTTTATTACGAATGTAATAAAGTATTAATTTCATGTAGATTGTTTAGTCAGACGGAACTATTTCTAGTCCCGTCGTCTTCTTGGATAACCTCATGTGAGTTCGCCACAGCCAAGACATTGGAAATAGGTATTTGTTTATACACAAGTTCAATGGGCTCTGACCTTTCCCAACCTACGTCGACATTATGTAACATAAAGAATACGTTAAGCTAGTTAATGTAATCTCTATAGTACAATATTCCCCCGCTTCGTTCCTAGTGCTAAAGGGTTTTTATGAACTATGTTGTGTTTTTCGACTGCCAACAATACAATCTATATCAACCAGTGAGCCCAATTTGTTTGGTGGCTTCCTACCTCTGGGTAGTCGATCAATATGTACGTGTGCTTCTATACGAGAGCTTTTTCCACAGCGGTATTATTATCCGGCCCGCTAACCTTATGTGTTGGAATGTTTGCCTGTGGATGCCTGTTGAGCTTGTATATTAAATCTGCCTATAAACAAGTATAGTTGATTTCGATGTAGCTGTCAACTGATTAAATTGATTTTTTTGCCTGCATGTGATGTTCTAGTAATGCCTGTTTGAGTTTGTCTGATCCACCGACTCTAACATTTATAATACCATTATAGTATTCATCTGTTTCAAGTACACGTCTGTCAAACTGTTCTCTTGCCTCTATGTAGGACATTTCGCCCCTACCTTTACATAGGTATAGTATTTCTCTTGTAAATTTATCTGCGCCTAGTGCTGCAACGTCTGCGTTCAGTCTATCACTGGAGCCATAGTATTCTCTCCAGTCACTTTCTTTAGTTCCGCGCCGTTTATTTTTCTTGCCTTTAAGTGGTGGCTTAGTAGTTTTAAACTTTGCTAGTTTCTTGCCTATGTATTTCTGGCCTGTAGTGGTGTTGGTAATAAGATAAACAAATCCTTCGTAGTCGTCTAGTATTTTGTCAATCTCGTTGCCTTTGTAAGTCCACTGCATGAGTATACTTACCATTGCCTATGGTGTTTTGCCTATGTTCTGGTTTTTCTAGTAGTGTTGTGCTTTACGTGTATTTCATCTGATCGTTCTTTAGCTAATGCACGTATATCGCGCAAGCACTTTCGTACTGCGCGATGCGTCCGTACACTATTTTGTCGTTCAAATTTTTCGTTTGCTGCAAAATATTCTAAGTAAGCTTTAACAAGCGAATCATGTGGATCATGCATTAGTCTGTTACCTCTAAATCGTTTGCATAGCTTGTAAAGCCATTCTCTTTTACTACACGTAACACATGATTAACTCTACCAATGAGTTCATCTTTGTGTGAGATAAGATAAATGTTCTTTTCACGTTCACGTGCCATCTTTTTAAGTATGCTTAACGAATTTTCTACACCAGCAGTATCCATACCACTGTCTATAAGTTCATCAATGAACAATAAATTAATATTCTGATACAAACTTTCCCAAACATCACGGAATGCAAAGCTTAACCCTAAGATAAGTCTGTTACGTTCACCTCTCGACAAGTTATCAAAGTCTAAGTCTTGTCCTAGCTGGGTAATTTCGACAGTTAAGTCATTTAAGAATATAACTTGGTGCGGTAACCCAATCTTATCAAGGTAATATGAAAGTCTGTTGTTTAAGTATGCTAGGTTTTGATCAATAATCTTCTTACGAATGAAACTATCTTTGTTTGTAAGTAGCTTTAACAAGAACTCTTGGTGATCTTTAAAACTAGTAAGCTCATTAACAACTAACCAGTCAATCTTCTGAATAGCAGTGTCATTTAAATCAGTAATTTGTGCAGTATACGGGTCTTCTTCTGCTGCTTTTGTTTCTAATGTCTGTTTTAAGTTAGCTACATTGCTTCTATGCTCATATGCTTCCTTTGCACTATCATAAAACGTTGTAGGCTTGCCATTAATGTCACCAATTTCGTTAAGTGCTGTCATTACATCTGTAAGTTTTACACTAACTTCGGATTGATAAGCTATTGCATCAGCAAGTTCTTTATTTTTGCGCTCACCAATCTCGGCTTTCTTGTCTGCATGCAGTTCTTGCCCACAGGTGTAACACGTAGCATCATCTAAATCTGCGATGTCTTTATTTGCTTTATCTACAGACTTGTCGGCACGTAATAGTGCAGGTTCTAACGTACTTAATTCTTTTCTAAGAGCCAAAATAGTATTGTTATGCTGTGTCCAATTAGCTAACTTTTCATGCGACTCAAGTTCTAATTCAATGTCTAAATGTTCTAGTTGATCAATAGCATTTGCTAGTTTATCTTGGTCCTGCTTGTGTTTAGACAGCCAAGCACGTTGTCTACCGGCTAATTGTTCAATACTTGCTTCAATCTTTTCGTTTGCAGTTTGAATAGCATTAATCTTTAGTGTCTCTTCAGTGATAGCGTCTTTGCTCTGCCGAGTTTGCTCTTTAAGTAAGTCAGCCTTCTCGGATAGTATAGTAATACCTAGTAACTGCTCAATAATAACACGCTGGTCATTAGTGCGCATACTTAAAAACGGTTCGGTATAAGTGTTTAGAGCAACAATGTGCTTAAACATGTCATGACTCATACCCAACAGTGTATTAACATCGTCTTGTGTTTGTCTACTGTCACCTTGCGACTCGTCTACTAATGATTCTTGATCATTAATGTAGAATTTAAAAAGATTAGGCGAACGCCCTCGTTCAATACGATAGCTATTGTTATCTTTTTCAAACTGCAACGTTACTAACATGCCTTTGCTGTTAGTTTTATTAATTAAGTTATTGCGTTTGATGTTTGTAAGTGCTGTACCATACAATGCATATGATAGTGCATTGATAATAGTAGTTTTACCAGTACCATTACGTGATCCACTATCATCACCGCCTTGATCTAAGTTTTCTCCTAGCACCAATGTCAGTTGTTCATGGTCAAAGTCTACTGCTTGAGTCTGATTACCCACACTCATAAAGTTTTTGACAGTTAAGTCTTTAATCTTTATCATATTATGATTCTAGTCCATTATATATTTGCAAGAGCATACTCTTGTCATAGTTGTTGGTGTCAAGTTCTGCTATTTCATTGCTTACTATTTGATCTACACTTTCAAATACACTTATATCAAGGTCTGTAGTAATCTCTTCTAAGTGCTTCTGTGCAATTAGTGTGATCTCACGACAATTGTACTGGGTAATGAATGTTTCTTTGATAAAGCTTGCTTCTTCGTAACTAATAGGAAGGTCAAGCGTTACTCTCAAGTACATTTTAGGTTTAATAAAGGTATCTGCGTTGTCAATTAAGTTACTAAGTGTTACAGTACGGTACTTAGGACAGTTGGGCCAGTTAATAAACTCTGGCTCTTTGTTATTCTCTTTATCAAGTATCATCATACCACGGTCATCATCCCCTACGTCAGCATAGTTGTGTGGAAATGCATTGCCGATGTAATGAATAGCACCTTGCTTCTGTCGTTTGTGGAAGTGTCCACTGAATACGTACTCTTGGTGCCTAAAATGTTCAGGCTTTAGGTCACCATGATCAGGCATTCTAACCAATGCGTTCATATAGAAGCTAGGAAGTTCAAAGTGACCAAACAAATACTTTGTTTCAATGTCCTTCATCTTCTTCCACTCATCGCCAACAAGCCACGGTACTAGTGCAACATCATCTTCAATGAAGATTTCGTCTACAAACGTAATACCTGGTATGTGTTTTGCAAAGGCAGTACTGTTAACGTCACGCTTGTCTTTATAATACAAGTCATGGTTACCATCAAAGAAGTAAAACTTCTCAAATGCAGCACCAAGCTTCTCCATACTTCTAATTGTTGCGTCCATAGTGGTAAGATTGAGTGAATTACGATTATGATGCCAGTCTCCGCAGAAAATGCCAGTCTCGCAACCAGCAGCTTGTGCTTGTTCTATGTACCAATCAATAAATTCTTCGCAATCTTCGTTGTGTATACGACTGTTACCTTTCAGACCAAAGTGAATGTCCGTAAATACCGCAGCTTTTTTAAACAAATTTAGTTCTCCATATGTACATGTACAAGTATATAGTAAAATGCAACAGTTGTCAACCTATTTCTTGGGTTTAAGTTCTGCAAACGCTGTGGCGCCTGCTTCTTCGTTGCGCTTTACTGCTGCTTCCCATTCGCCTTGATTTTGTCTAGTATAACTTGGATTTAAGTCATTCATTTCCAAAATATCATCTCGAATGTTTTGATTACGCTTCTCAATATTAATAACACGAACAAAACTGTTAGTTACAGCGGCAGTATAGTAAGCAAACGGATTGTCTGACTTAGATTCATCAAACTGCAAGCCAATTTGTGCTAATTGTAGTATTGCTTGACCTTTCATTTCGTCATTATAAGTATACCCACGAACATTACCACGAGTTGCATAACGATCAACAAGCTTTAACCACATTAGCGCAAGCGTATTAGTTGCTTTACCATGTTGATGACTAAAATGTCCATTGTCCATACCACCTACCCAATGACTTTTTCCAACTAATATAAGTTCGCCTTCGTCATTGTACTTGTAATGATGAAATGGTGGAAAGGGAAGCTTAACTCTTGTATCAGCAACAGTCTTTGGGTTCTTTTTACGACCTGGCTCTTCAGGAATATGATCAAATGACATAATGCGAAAGATTAATTCTTCTTTTGTGATTTCAGTATATAATGTTTCGCATTCTGCTTGCTTAACTTTTTCACCTAACCCTTTCCTACGCTCGTATTCAGCTGAAGACATCTTCTTTGCCTTGTTACGCTTTGCTTCTGTAACAGTTAGTCTGTTAACTTTATCTAGTGTAGGCAAAATAATATCATACTGACCGTATTCTGGTTCAGTATAACTGTTAAATTGATTCTTTGACTTATGTATTTCTTTAAGTATGTCTTTATTGTTTAAATAATTCTTGGGTTTCATTACATTCTCCAGTTGTTATAACTATTATAAACTACTATGTTAATTTTGTCAACTAAATAGTAGTATAGGAGACAAGATAAATTATGGCCTTTTCAATAAAATCAGCAGCATCTAACTTTATGAGTAGTGTGTTATCTGATGTAAAAAATACTGTTAAAGACGCTGCATTAGGAGCAATAACCCAGAAGCTTGGCGCCCTTGGTCCGTTAGGAAAGTTAGCTGCTGACTTTGTAAGCCAGACATCAGGGTTTGGGTCAAATAATAACAGAACAATATCAAGGGCTATTATCTCAGCTGACAATTCATCTGCAGAAGCAGGCGACTGGCGAGTTAGTATAAGTGTTCCTGAAGTATTTTTAACAGGCGGCAACATATTAGCTCCATTACGTGAACCTTCTGCTCCATCTAGTCACTGGAATACTGGAAACAGAATGATATTTCCGTTTAACCCTACAGTATTATTAAGTCACAGTGCAAGTTACTCTCAAGTGCATCCAACACATACAAATTATGCTTATAATGCATATGAAAATAGTCAAGTAGATGCAATTACACTTACAGGCGATTTTTATCAAGAAAATGAAAATGATGCAAGGTATTGGTTAGCATGCCTACACTTTTTAAGAAGCGCAACAAAGATGTTTTACGGTAATAGCCAACCACTTGGCAATCCACCTGTTGTTTGCAGACTTAACGGTTACGGCAAACATGTATTAAATAATATTCCTGTTGTAATAACAAATTTTACAACAGACTTGCCTGTTGATGTTGACTATATTGAGTGTAGTGTAGACGGGCATCAAAACTATGTGCCTACACAAAGTTCAATAACAGTTACATTACAACCGCAATACGCAAGAAGATCAGCAGCAGGCTTTAGTTTATCTGCATATGCTAACGGCGGTCATATAAATGGACCGGAGGGATTTGTATAATGAGAAACAATTTAAGTCCGTATGCAAATACGCCAGTAACTAATCAAGGTTATTTAGACATACTAAAACCACGACCAGTGCCAGTAAGTGGAAAAGATATTCTTTTTACAATAACTCCTGAATACACATATCGTCCTGACTTACTTGCACATATTACATACGGCAGAAAAGAGTTATGGTGGGTATTTGCACAGCGTAATTTAGATGTATTAAAAGATCCTGTTTTTGATTTTATTGCAGGCACGAAAATATTCTTGCCTGATCATTCTGCATTAAGAAACACTTTAGGAATATAATATGCCAGCGTTCAATTTAAATGCAGCAGTTAAGAGTACAGCTAATTCAGCAGTCAATACAGCAGTCAGCACAGTTAGTGCAAAAGTTGGAGCAAGCGTAGGCGGAAAAATACCAGGCGGTCTAGGCGGATCATTAAGTACTAATAAACTTGGCGCAGCATTACTAGGCGGCGTAGTAGGCGGATTACTTGATGGCGGAAAAGGCGCAGCTATAGGAGGGTTGTTAGGAGCAAGCGGCGTGTTAGGCGCACTTCAAAATAAACTCCAAGGACTAATAGGTGATGCCGAAGAGTTAACTGGATTACTTGATAACCCTTTAAAAATAATCGAGCGAGGAGCAGCTGACCTTGCAGGATTAACTGGAGAAGATACAGCATTACAATTATCACAGTATCGAGATCAGCTAGACAATTCTGCATACGATGAATTTGTAGATAATGCTTGGCCAGATCCGTATAAAAGTAACGATTCTTCTGCTAGTAGAGTTCCTAATCCTTTACGAAATCATAATGGTGTTAATTATAAAATTTCACTAGGTATATTAAGTGCAGAAGAATATAATGATCCTGGTGTAATTAGAACAGCAGGCGGTTTTAAAAGTTATATAATACAAAGCGGTGGCGGCAACTTAGAAAAACGATATCAAGTTGCTGACGAGGTAGCCGGCAACGTTGCAGGAAATCATCACAACGATGGCACAACAACCCATGCAGAATACTATATTGATGATCTAAACATAGAAGGCGTAATTGCTCCTAATCCAAACACTAGGGTAACATTAGGAACAGCACTTACGTTTAATGTAACTGAACCTTATAGTATGGGAAATTTTATTCAAGCTGTTATTGGATCAGCTGCCGAATCTGGTGAATCTAATTATCTACAAGCTCCTTTTTGTTTAAGAATAGATTTTGTTGGCTGGAATTTAGACGGCTACTCAGATGCTAACTTTGTTACAGAGCCTATTTTTATACCTATTAAACTTGTTAATATGGAATTTAATGTCTCCGGCCAAGGTAGTCGATATGCAGTTACAGCAGTACCAATGGCTGAAACAGGATTAGATGATAATATTAATAAAATTAAAACATCAATTACAGCATATGGAAAGCAACTACACGAAATTCTTGAAACAAATGATGCGTCAATTACAGCAGGAATAAACGGTCAAATACAAAACTTAGAAGAAGCTGGAGCACTTGCTCCTTATGATAGATATATTATAGCATTTCCAAAAGATGAAGCAGCAATACGAAATGCATTAAAATCAAAAACAATTGATGAAGAATCTTTTACTACTACAGCAGAAAAACAAGCTGCTGAAAAAGGCCAACATAAAAATCCTGATCTAAACGAATCTAATGCTACGCCAGAAAGTTTAGATAACATAGTAATTAAACAATCAACAAATATTTTTAATATAATTAAAAGCTTTGCTGAAAATACAGACTTAATGAATGAAATTGGTCTAAGTCCAGTAACAATTAATACAAATGCACCTGGCAACACACCAGCTGTAGATGCACAAGCAGTTACAGATGACGAAACCGGACTAGTTGATACTGCTGCCCAAGCAGCACAACCTTCAGGAGCAGTACGAGAACATCAATTTAAGGCTAACGAACAAATTACTACTATTATTGAAAAGTTAGTATTACAAACTGAATATGCAATGGTTAAATCAACAGAGGAAACAAAAAATGGAATGTCTAAATGGTTTAGAATTGACACACAGGTTTATCTTGAAGAAAGTAAACTAACAGAAGCTACAATGGGCCGCAAGCCTAAAGTTTATGTGTTTAGTGTTGTTCCATACGAAGTTGATGAAGCTGTAACAGCAGCAAGTTCTGCTAAAGCATCTAATGCAGCAGGATTAAGAGCTGCCGCAGCTAAAGAATACAATTATATTTACACAGGTAAAAATGAAGATGTTTTAGCTTTTGATATTAACTTTAATAATGCATTTCAGCAAACAGCATTTTCAGATTTAGGTATGAACTCGGGTTCACGTCAAGATACAAACGTTGGTACAACGGCAACAGTACAACAAGATATGGATGCTGGAGCAACAATTGCTGATCCAAAAAACACCGGAAGTAACAACGATCCAGGTGGCGGCACCCAGCTAGAGACTAAAACTGCTTTATCTCCAGGATCTCATAGTTTAGACATACGTACAAGAATTGCAGAAAACTTTCATGATAGAATTACAAATTTAACAGCCGACATGATTACTGCTGAAATGTCTATTATGGGAGACCCGTTCTTCATCCCACAACAGACTGGAAACTACACATCTATGTCTAAAGATAAACCTAGTGTAGGATCTGACGGTACAATGATATATACTAGAGGACAAGTTTTTTGTGTAGTTAATTTCAAAACACCATTTGATTACCAAGTTAAAGGTGCAACTATGGAAATGCCGCAAACAGTACAAAACTTTAGTGGGTTGTACAATATTTGGGCAGTGGTTAATAACTTCTCTAAAGGGCAATTCACACAAACCCTTAAAATGGTTAGGCGTGTTGGACAAGATGATCCTGCTACAGAAGGATCTAAATCTAACGTAGAAGTTAGTAATGAATCTTCAATTAAAAAGGGAACAGTAGTTAGTGACGGAACAGTCGGAGCACAAAATCAAGGTATAGATTGTATACCAGCACCAGCAAATGATGATATCACAAAGTTATTACCAGCAATACCATCTGACGAAGCTGATAAGTTATCAGCAGGATTTAAAGATCTTGAAGCTGCCGCGATGGGAGCTATTACTAATGCTATACCGTCTGAAATTGCAGGTGTTGATTTTGGCCTAGTAAAAGCTCTTGATCTAAGTAAAATTATTCCAAAAGCAATAGGCGATGTAGCATTTGGCGCAATAGCTGGTAAAATAGGCGGCGCCGGCGGCCTTGCTGTTGGCTCACTAGCTAGTGATGCAATACGCGGCATTGGAGTTGCTGCATCAGGAGGTTACACTCCTACTGGTCTCCAAGCTAGTCTTGCAACCGACCAACTCAATACTAATGCAGTAACAGCTTCACTTGCTGTAAATAGCATAGCATCGACTAGCATAGCATCAGTTTCCGGTGCAGCAACTGACAAAGCTAAAAGCTTACTTAAAGGAGTTGGGTGATGGTAGAGATAGATGACGACGAACCAACCGGCGAAACTGAAGACGAATCGGTAGCAGTCACTACAGAACCTGACCAAGGTTGGAGAACCGCAGACGGGTTTGTGGCGTATGATAACTATCATCAGGCGTTTGTTCATGAAGATGGCAAACCTCGAGTTATTATAATAATAAATAATCACGAACGCCATAGTGGCGTACCATTTCCAAATAATAAACATTATTTTGTTGTTGTTCCTGACTGGGAATTTTGGCGAATAACACCGTTGTGTATTGAGCTTAGTGAGCTGAAGATAACAAATGACGGAAGTTATGAGTTATTCATTGAATCTCTCTCTACAGCAACACTTTGGCCTCCAATAAACTCGGTATTACTTGATGACGACTGGTATGGCGTTCCGCTTTATGTACCTGACCCAAACGTAGACCATGCAAGACCGGTTACAGAAGTAACAAAAACTACTAGTGCTGTTACAGGAAATACTGTAGAAACTACAGTAGTAACTGATCCTAAAGCAGTAGGTCCTGTAACTAGTAGCGAAGTAAAAGTAGGTATAGCTGACCAAGTTAACAATCTTAAAGTTGGCGACACAGCTACTCCAGAACAGATAAGATTTATGGCACAAGGGGCTAAACCTGATACTAAGGCTAAACTCAAGCTTGAACCGTGTATACCAAATGTTCCACCTGCAAACGAAGTTGCTAAAGGAGCAGGCTCAGCACCTAAAGTTAAAGGCCCGGATGACGTAATAGCAGAAGCAAGAAAACGAGCCGCAGAACGAGCAAATGTAAATCCAAATGTATCCGACGGAACTGCAAACCCAGGACCAGCTGCAGAAGCAACTAAGCCTCAACTTGTAACTCAAGACACAACAGTTAATCCAGTAAACGGTAAACCTTCTTCAGAAGCCTCAGTAACCGAAGGCGTGTATGCATATAAACCAATGCGTACTGGATTTGACAGGTATGATTTTAACAGTGGTAAGAAATTATTCACAGCACCATAACTAGAGGACTACATTAAACATGGCATCAGGAAACTATACAAGAACATCAGCAGGTATGACTACTGGATTTAAAGATTCAGGACCATATGAAGCAATTGTAGTTAATAACCTCGACAGTCGATATATGGGCGGTCTTACTGTTGAATTGTTAAAATACACTCAAGCGGGTGGCACTCCGGAAAAATCAGGACAGCTACTAAATGTTAGATATTTAAGCCCTTTTTACGGCACAACACCAAACTCAGCGTTAACAGCAAACGATGGTTACGAACATACACAAAAAAGTTATGGTATGTGGATGGTCCCTCCAGACATAGGTACTAAGGTACTTGTAATATTTGCAGAAGGCAATGCAAACTTTGGTTATTGGATTGGATGTATACCTGCAGACTATATGAACTTTATGGTTCCTGACGGCAAAGCATCTACACAAAATACAACAGGTGTTACTCCTCCTGGTTTAAAAGGTAGAAAACTTCCAGTAGGCGAGTATAACAAAGCAATTGAAACTGGCGCAAAGGTTGATCCTACACTTTTTGAAAAACCTTACAACAAAGACTTTACAGAATCCTTAGAAATTCAAGGGTTGTTAAATGACGAAGCCCGCGGCACAACTACAACTAGTGCAAGACGAGAAATACCTAGTATGGTATTTGGTATTAGTACTCCTGGTCCAAAGGATCGGAGAGACGGAGCACCTAAATCAGAAATAGGCACAGCTGGACAAAAAGTAGCAGTACCGTCTAATAGACTTGGCGGCACATCATTTGTAATGGACGACGGCGATGAAAGATTTGTTCGCGCCACACATGCAGAAGATGGTCCTCCTATATATAAAAACAAAGGAAATAAAGAAGAGGGCGGTGATAGAACCATTCCGCAAAACGAATTATTCCGTATACGTACTAGAACTGGTCATCAAATATTAATGAATAACAGCGAAGACTTAATTTATATAGGTAACGCTCGTGGAACAACTTGGATAGAAATGTCTAGTGATGGCAAAATTGATATTCATGCACAAGACAGTGTTAGTATTATGACTGAAAATGATTTAAACATTACTGCTGAACGTGATATTAATATGGAAGCTGGCAGAAATGTTAATATTAAAGCTACTGGCAGAACAAAAGGCCAAGATACTGGCAGAGTACAAATTGAATCTGTTAACGATTTTAATTTACATGTTGGAGCTAATAGTAAAATTACTGTAGGAAAAGATCAACATATAAAAGTAAAAGGATCGCAGCATTTAGATACTAATAATTTTTTGCATATTAAAACAGGTCAAGATAATAGATTAACAGCAGGCGGCTCAACACATATTAACAGTACTAAAGAGCATAGAGAAACAGCAACATATGTGCATATGAATGGACCAACAGCTTCGATAGCAAATCCTTCGCAAGAAGTACAATCACTTGAAACAATCACGTTACCGCGTGTTGAGCCAGGTAGTGTAATATCAGGATACGAATCTATACTAGCAAGAGCACCGCAGCACGAGCCTTGGCCGCACCATGAAAACTTAGATCCGCTATCGTTTAAGAAAACACAAACAGATAGAGAAACACCAGGAGCACTCCCAACAGCAGATAGAGTAGTTACTCCGGATACGTTTGATAAAAACTTACAAGGACGTACAACAAGTGCGTATGTTGGCGGCTCAGGCGGCAACGTTACATCGGGATCAAGTGCAGGTGGACCCGGACACGGCCAAACTCCAGTACCACAAGGAGATTATACAAGCAACTTTGACTTTGACGGTACAGAAGCATTAGGATCATTAAGCGCAAGATACGAATCAAGAGGAAACCCAGCAACTATTGGTTGGGATAGTACAGGTGGATTTAGTTACGGAACATATCAGCTTGCAGCAAACGTAGGTGTTATGAACGAATTCCATAATTGGCTAGCAAACGCACATCCTAATTTAGAGTCGCAATTATCCGCAGCAGGAGGAGCAACAGCAGCCCGCGCAGGAACTAAAGCATATAAAGCAGCTTGGGCACAAGTAATGTCTACAGCAGAAGCAGCAGAAGCACAACACGAGTATGCAGTATTAGCGTACTATAGTCCAGGTGCTAGAAATATTAAAAGAAAAACTGCTCTTGACTGTAATTTACGTTCTACAACTTTACAAAATGTTGTGTGGTCTTGTGCTATACAACACGGAGTTGGCGGCGCAGCAAAAGTATTCCGCAATGCTCTTGCATCTCTTGGATATCCAGGTAACCAACCATCTCTCACTGAACCAAGTGAAGCTGCTTTAATTAGAGCAGTTTATAAAGAGCGTCGAAATGTCAATAAGCATTTTGCTAGGAGTACTTCTGGTGTTAAAGCAAGTGTTGTTAAACGGTTCCATAATGAAGAAGCTGATGCATTAAAAAGTTTAGAACAGGAAATTTTACTAGCAAAACAAAATATAAAACAACAAGAGCCAACTGATAATAGTGCAGCACAACAACCAGCAGGTTCTTTAAGGGTATAATTAGGGTAAATATAGTATGAGCCAATTAGAAAAAAATCTATACAAAAGAGTTACAATATCCAATCCTAAACAGACAGCAACGTCTGGTAGAACATACAGGGGTTTCTCTACAGTTGCAAATACTAAAACTTTTAGTATATATGACTTTGAACTTATTAAACAAGACTTAATAAATCACTTCCATATACGCCAAACTGAGAAATTAAGTGATCCTACATTTGGCACTATTATTTGGGATATTTTATATGAACCGTTTACTATCGAAGTGCAAGAAGCAATTATTGATGATGTTACTCGCATTGTTAACTATGATCCCAGAATACAAGCAAGTAATATTGAAATTGATACGTATGAGCAAGGAATACAAATTGATTGCGCTATAACGTTTTTACCCTTCGGTGTAACTGATCAGTTACGCTTCAGATTTGACAAAGATAACGGACTACTCCAGCAATAAAAATTAAATACACACATTATCATTTCAGGTAAATACATTAGTAAACAAGGAAAATGATATGTCTGCAAATGATCGACAGTCGAGGCTTTTAGTAGCTGAGGACTGGAAAAGAATATACCAAAGCTTTAGGAATGCTGATTTCCAAAGCTACGATTTTGATAATCTAAGACGCACAATGATTAACTATTTGCGTCAAAACTATCCAGAAGATTTTAACGATTACATTGAATCGAGTGAATACCTTGCGCTAATTGATATGATTGCTTTCCTTGGGCAAAACTTATCATTCCGTATTGATTTAAACGCTCGTGAAAACTTCCTTGAAACAGCAGAACGCAGAGAAAGTGTATTACGTCTAGCACGTATGTTGTCTTACAATCCCCGCAGAAACCAAGCAGCTAACGGCTTGCTCAAATTTGACACAATTAAAACAACTGAAAATCTGTTAGATAGTAACGGGTTAAATATGGCAGGAATTACTGTTAAGTGGAATGACCAAACTAACACAAATTACTTTGAGCAGTTTGTTAAGATTATGAATTCAGCATTACCGATATCTAATTCGATTGGTAATCCTTTAAAGTCTGCATTAATTGCAGATGTACAAACACAAAAATATCGCTTAAATGCTACAAATACTGGCACAGCAATATATCCGTTTACTAAGCGTATTGAAGGTGTAAGCACGGGCTTTGAAATTGTAAGCACAGATATGTCAACAGACGAAATATTTGAAGAAGCACCGCTTCCAGGTAACAGTCCTGCATTTTTATTCCGTGATGACGGACAAGGCGCTGGCAGTGCTAACACTGGCTTCTTTATGCACTTCCGTCAAGGTAAGCTTGAAACAGGAAACTTTAGTGTAACTAACCCTACGCCGAATCAAGCAATTCAAATTGATTCTGAAAATATTAATGATACTGATGTTTGGGTATTTGCAGTAAACAGCAGCGGCTACGAAAGTAACCAGTGGACAAAAATAGATTCTACTGAAGGCAACAACGTTATCTACAATAGCTTGTTTAATAAAACTAGAGATGTATTTGCAGTAACTACACGTATTGGCGACAGAATTAACTTAGTATTCAGTGACGGTGTATTTGGTAATTTACCGGCTGGTGATTTTAGAGCATATTATAGATCTAGTAGTAACGTGAGAAGTGTAATAACGCCTAGTGCAATTAATACAGTAAGTATTGATATACCTTATCAGTCAAGAAACGGTACAGCACAAACACTTACACTTGGACTTAAATTAAACTATACTGTGTCTAACGGCACATCATCAGAAACTAATGCAGAAATTAAGCAAAATGCACCTGCAACTTATTATACACAAAATAGATTAATTACTGGCGAAGATTATAATATTGGCCCGTTGGCAATTAGTCAAGACATTATTAAAACTAAAAGTTCAAATAGAATTTCAAGTGGTATAAGTCGATTCTTTGACTTAAAAGATGCAAGTGGTAAGTATTCAAATACAAGTTTGTTTGCAGATGACGGCGTAATTTATAAAGAAGAATTTGCCGAAAAACAATCATTTACGTTTGCAACACAAACTGACATTGAAGGTGTTATATATAACACTATCGAAAAAGTTTTAAGTAATATTAACACCCAAAACTTCTACCTTGCAAAATACCCAAAAATTATTGTTAGTGATCTTAGTGCGTCTTGGAACCAATATAGCACTAGTACAAACCAAACATTAGGACTATTACAAGATATCGATGCAAATCCTTATACAGTAGGTACGTTTACTGCAAACAGTTTACGTTTACTAGAAGCTGGAACAATGGTAAAGTTTGTTGCACCGACAGGCAAACATTTTATGGCCGACGGTACGTTAATGGACGACGGCGCAGCAGGAGACCACTTAGGTAAAACAAATTATAAATGGTCTAAAGTAATATCTATTATCGGAGACGGAACTACGTTAGATGCAGACGGAATTGCACCTATTGCACTAAGCGATTATATTCCAACTGGCGCTGTGTTAGAACAAGTTATTC